>Ga0247842_10004834_pt1 | contig 16474 bp, 15 predicted proteins | sample LaCruzMarch2015__3_FD_192411 | JGI IMG/M metagenome (GOLD analysis project Ga0247842, IMG submission 192411) | Freshwater microbial communities from meromictic Lake La Cruz, Castile-La Mancha, Spain - LaCruzMarch2015_19m | ecosystem: Environmental > Aquatic > Freshwater > Lake | place: Spain...
CGGGCAAGTTACAAGACCTTTGACATAGTCAAATGCATGTGCCACACAGCTGTGTGTTTTTGTAGAAAAGCATTCTACAAGCGCCGCTTGACTGAAAAACCCCTCAAGGAGACAGATATGCAGATCTATCCATTCAGCGAACTTTTTTTCTGACTCAAGTGAAGTGCAAAGTGCACATGAGTACTGTATTGTACTTTATTATATAAAGATCTTTGCATACTATAAATAAAATCGCATTTTCCTAACTTGACAATGTAGAATTACTCCAAGAGTGCACCCGGTAGAAACGGTTTTTACCATACATGCGCTCTGCTGATCGCAAAGGCAACGAACGACCGGGGATGAAGTTGATCAGGTTTTTCTTCCGGACAATTCCTCTGCAGAACAGTCCGCCCGGTGTCATGATCATGACAACCGCCGTTGAGGTGAAAACTCCCACGGGGGTTCCTGTGGCAATCAGCATTCATTCCACCCGTAATGAACAATGTATGGAAATCGCGCCGGTCAGAAACACTATGGATTCCCGGTTGATGCGTTTTTTGATCAGGTAAGGATTCCGGCATGAAAAAACACAAGGTATTGCGGCAATCCGCATTTTCCAGAAACTAAAAATAGTCCGAATATCAGTCATCATGTTCACTTGACTTTCCAGATCAATGCGTAATTTTTTTGGATGGCAGGAAAGAAGAACGTTTAAACGAGATATTACGGATCCATTTTTTAATAATCAGAGGTAATCATTGCCGAATTGGAAAAAATGACCAGCTTCCTCTTCCAGCAGATATCCTTCCATGAACCAGATATTCAGGATAATAGAGAAATGAATTATAACCCTATGGGCAGCTGTCTCATTGGAAGTCCACCGGTCAACCGATCATTCATCAATAGATTCCGTGTGCATGATCAGATTACCCTAGGGAATAGAATTTTTTTAGGTTTTTTATTTCACGATAGTGTTTTTATTCATTTCAGATTTTAAGAAATTTTTAAATACTGATAGAAAGAAACATCCTTCCTAGTGCAGATCCGGCATTACCTGAATGCCCGTTCTTTTGCACAAGCATTGATGACCGCTTCATTTCATTCGTATGTTGGATGGTGTTGGAATGGCACAAGCGAACAAACTACACAAAATAACAGAAGTGACAAAAGAGCAGATTGGTGGAGTTCTCTCTCTCATAAAGAAGAAGGATATACAGATTGTAGACCTGAAATTCAATGACCTGCCGGGCCTCTGGCAGCATTTCTCAATCCCTGCCTCGGAGCTGAACGGTTCTACCGATCCCAAGTCAGGAATCTGGGCAGAAGGCATAGGTTTTGACGGATCTTCCATCCGGGGATTCCAGAAGATCCAAGAGTCTGATATGCTCCTGTACCTGGACACCTCCACTGCCGTTGTCGATCCCGTCTGCGAGATACCCACGCTCTCCATCATCTGTGATGTCTTTGATCCCCTTAGCAAACAGGCTTATACCCGCGATCCACGGTTTATCGCCCACAAGGCGGAAGAGTATCTCAAATCTACCGGCATAGCTGATACGAGTTTCTGGGGACCGGAGTACGAATTTTTCCTGTTCGATGATGTCAGGTATTCGCAGAGTGTCAACCAGGGATTTTATGCCATCGACTCTATCGAGGGTAGCTGGAATTCCGGTCGTGACGAGCAGCCTAACCTCGGTTACAAACCGCGTTATAAGGAGGGCTATTTCCCCGTACCTCCCCATGATTCGCTCCAGGACGTGCGGAGCCAGATAATTTTAAAGATGATCGAAACGGGCATCCCTGTCGAGGTGCATCACCACGAAGTGGCAACCGCTGGGCAGAACGAGATCGACATGCGGTATGGTCCTCTCGTCAAGATGGCTGACCACTGCATGACCTACAAATATATCGTGAAGAACATGGCACGGAACTTTGGCATGGTCGCGACCTTCATGCCCAAACCGCTCTTCGGTGACAATGGATCCGGTATGCACACCCACCAGTCGCTCTGGAAAGATGGCACGAACCTCTTCTTTGATGCAAAGGGATATGGAATGATCAGCCAGACCGCGAAATACTACATCGGCGGTCTTCTGAAGCATGCCAATGCACTTATGGCATTCTGTGCTCCATCCACCAACTCCTATAAGCGGCTGGTACCGGGTTACGAGGCACCAGTCAATCTCGTGTATTCACTCCGGAACCGGTCTGCTGCCATCAGGATCCCAATGTACTCGGAGAATCCCAAATCGAAACGGATCGAGTTCCGCCCACCCGACCCGATGTGTAACCCGTACCTCTCCTTCTCGGCGCTCCTTATGGCAGGTATCGATGGTATAAAGAAGAAGATCGACCCCGGCCAGCCGTTCGAGGGCAACACGTACGAGCTCGACGGGAAAGCAGCCAAGAAGATCCCAACTGTCCCCGGATCGCTCGAACAGGCAGTGGACGCGCTCGAAGCAGATCACAACTTCCTGTTGGAGGGAAGTGTCTTTACTCAGGATGTGATTGATGTCTGGATAGAGTATAAACGCTCTGAAATTGACGGGGTCAGGCTCCGACCCCACCCGTGGGAATTCCATCTGTACTTCGATATGTAAAATCCCCCACTCATTTTTCCCGATCGGTTTTTCCTGCACTTCACGGATCTCTTTTGAGTTGTTGACGATCTCATACCTGTCATCATCTGATTCGCCGCGTTATTTCCCTGTCATCCGTTGTCAGTGCAATATCTTTTAAGAACTACGTACCGTCCTGGTCATGAGAATGATCGCCAGTTTTTGCCTCCATCAATACGGTTCGGTCTTCTCTTTTCGATACGTCCCGATAAAGAACTGATCGATGAACGGATGCTGCCCTTTCTGGAGGATTGCATCCGCATCACCACTGATCACGACCCTGCCCCGCTCGATGAGACAGATCTGGTCGCCGAAAGCTAGGGCGTCCTGAAGGTCGTGCGTCACTATAATCGCCGGTACCTTCCCGGCTTCCAGCAGTGCCGAGAACTCCCTGCGCATCGCCTCCCGCGTCGGGATATCAAGGGCGCTTAACGGTTCGTCAAGCAGGAGGATACCGGGTTCGGGCGCAAGCGCACGTGCGAGGGCTACCCGTTGCCGCTGACCGCCCGAGAGCTGCCCCACACGCTCGCCAAGCAGTCCGCCAATCCCCAGTCGTGCAGCACACTCCTCTACCCGTGTCACGACAACATCGCGGGTTGTGTTCCGGAACCGCAGCCCGGACGCGATGTTTTCAAAGACGGTCATAAACGGGAAGAGCGCGTAGTTCTGGAAGACATAACCGGTCTTCCGTTCTTCTACCGTTATGCATGTCCCCGCAACTGTATCGACAAAGACCCGGTCCCCCACCTGTATCCGCCCGGTGTCCGGCACAAGGAGCCCTGCCACGAGGTTGAGGATCGTAGTCTTGCCTGCCCCGTTCTCGCCAAGCAGAACGAGCGTCCCAGCATCCGGCACCCGGATCTTCACGTCGAGCGTGAAGTCCCGGAGGGCTTTTGTCACTGCAATGTCAATCATGTGTCAGCCCCTTCTTTTTCCGTCAGGACCTTTATGACAATGATCACGGCAAACGAGATGATCACGAGGATCACCGCGAGGGCAAGCGAGGCATCCATATCTCCCTGGAGCGCCCCATAGATGGCAAGCGGCATGGTTTGGGTTTTACCCTGCAGGTTCCCGGCAAACATGATCGTAGCCCCGAACTCTCCCAGCGCCCGGGCAAAGGTCATGACCGCCCCGGAAAGGATGCCGGCAATGGCAAGGGGGACCGTGACCGAGAAGAATGTTTTAAACGGCGTGGCACCGAGCGTCCGGGCAGCGTGCTCATACACCCGGTTGATACCGGCAAAGCTCGTCCGTGCCTGCCGGATATAGAACGGCGAGGCGACAAAGATCTGCGCCATGATCACGGCAATAGTCGTGAACGCGATCTCGATCCCATAGAGGTTCAGGTACTGCCCGACAAGTCCCCGCCGCCCGAATGCCAAAAGAAGCGCAAGACCGGCAACAGCCGGTGGGAGCACGACCGGGATATCCGTGATCGTGTCGATGATCTTCTTTCCCGGATACCGGCAGCGGGCGTTGATATACGCAATCGGGGTCCCAAAGCAGATCACGATCAGGGTGCTTGTACTGGCAGTGACAAGGCTTAAACAAAGGGCATCAAGTACAACGGGATCCTGCAATGAGGCAAGCAGGAGGTCCGGCGGAACCTGGAGTAGCAGAGCTGCGATCGGGATCCCGATGAACAGGACGGCAAGTACGACAAGGATGGCGATAAGGATGCGGAGCGGCAGGTTTCCCCTCCTGCAGATCCGTTCCATGGTCGTAGTCATGTACGTCGAAGTTCCTGCCCGTTCAATTCCTGTCTCGTTCCTATCCGGTTCAGGGCTCTGCCGGGGTAAACCCGTACCGTGATAAGATTGCGTCTCCTCCCGGGGATGAGATGAACTGTGCGAACGCGGCTGCCTGATCTTTCACCTTTGACTCCTGCACAATCCCCAACGGGTATGAGGCAATCACATTGTACTGGTCCGGGACCGGAAGAGTGGTAATCAGCTCCCAGTCCCCTTCACTCACATCGGATGCATACGCAATCCCTGCATCCGCCTCCCCGAGACGGAGCCGTGCAACGAGACCCGTAACTGCGGGCTCTTCCGATATTACATTTTTCATAACAGCATCCCGGTATGCCGACCCGTACGCTGAGTCATTTGCCATTTTTCCGAGCATCTGCCGGGTGTAATCCCCGAATGGTACTTCCTTTGTCCCCATCACCAGCCGGATACCCGGTGTTGCGAGATCCGAAAGACTGGTGATATTTGCCCGGTTATCTTTCGGGACAAGGAGCGCAAGCTTGTTTTTCGCAAAGATCCTGACGGAATCGTTGACGATCAGATCTTCTCCCTGCAAGGTTGTCATGTGTTTGGTATTTGCCGACAGGAACAGGTCCGCGTGAGCACCCTGTTCAATCTGGGTGCGGAGCGCCTGCGAGCCATCGAAGTTCAGGACAATTTTCGTGTCCGGGTGCGCTGTCTCGTATTCCTGCGCGATTCCGGTCAATGCCCCTGTTAGCGACGCAGCGGCAAACACGGTCAGTTCTTTTTTCTCCTGCGCAGGTGCAGGCGCTGATGAAGTGCATCCCGCGACAAGGAGCAGGGCAAGGATGAAGATCCCTGCCGCTAGTGAGATGAGAGGTTTATTTTTTATCATGATTTATCCCGTTTTTTCTATTGTCTGTTGGAGAAATTCATCCATTTTTTTGGACATTTCTGAAAATCCCCGGATACCGGGCTACGCCAGATTTCCCTGGAAATGACTACAATGATGCAGTGCCATGTCATCCTGACCATACGTATCCGTGATTGTGACGTTCAATTCCTGATTCTTTCCGTCGAAAACGGTTCGCGCCGTTCTCATGTCTGCATGTTTGAACTTTTGCCGGTTCAGCAGCATGCTCCTTCTGCCGGCATTTTCAACAGCACACGAACCTCATGGGGAGCATTATATTCGGTATCAACCGAGATCCCGAGGCGCTCCGCTTCTATTTCGATCCACGGCGGCAGGTGATCGCAAACGATGGCAAGTTCAGAAAATCCGCCCCTGCGGATGAACTGCTGGAGTACCTGCTTGCTGCTCACTTCGGGACGTTTCCCCTGGATCTCCTTGATCGATATGGTGAATTTACCGGGCGCGGTCTCGATTGGGGCGGGGATACCGGCACCCGCAGCTGGCGGAGCTGCAGCCTCCTGTTCTTCTTTTGCCTCCCGCCAGACAGAGTCAAGGAACTCATCCGGTGTACCGGGGATCTCCCAGACCTGGCAGCCGGCTTTCTCAAGCTCGAAGAAGACAGCACCACTTGCAGACTCTGCAACAAAGGTCCGGCACTCCCCGAAGAATGTAACGAGCTCTGCCATCTTCTGGCGCAGTCCCTTCAGCCCCTTCCCTTCTTCGAGCGAGAACGCAAACGTCCGTTCGCTGTACCATATACCCCGGATCCTGCGGAAGACAACAACCGATCCCGGTTCGTTTAAGGGAACGGTAGTGCCGTCACCGCTGATAATTACCGCAATCTCTGAAATACACATGATATCATCTCCTCCGTACATCACACGAGAAGGCGTTCCACGACAGTTCCACGCTCAATGTGCTGGTCGAGGATCTCTGGCACGTCGTCTGGTGTCACCGACCCGTACCAGACATTGTCCGGGTAGACGACAACGACCGGTCCCTTCTCGCAGATGCCAAAGCACCCGGTATTGGAGAGGAAGACCTCGCCGCCGATATCGCGTTCATCTATCTCTTCCATGAACCGTGTCATGACCTCGACACCGGTCTTTGTATGGCAGAACCCTTTCTGCTGCCCGTTCGGGCGCGAGCTGGTACAGACAAATATGTGAAATTTTGGTTTTTGCATTTCATGCATCTCCGATACTGTTTATCCCCATCATTTCCTCCCGCTGAAGCTGGCGGTAGGTTGTATACTTCTTCTCTAAGAGGGTGTTCGTGAACCGGTCGAGGAACGCAAGCGAGCCCGCGTAGCCGACCGAGAGGATCCGCTGACCCCCGATCCGGTCATGGACCGGGAACCCCGCCCGTATGACCGGGATGCCGTGGCGTTCGGTGAGGAATTTTCCACCGGAATGACCGATGGCGACATTCGCCCCGGACCGGAGGACGGCAGCCTCGATTGCGGCAAAATCCGTTTCTTCGAGCAGCACCGGCTGTTCGTCCAAGCCAGCCAGCAGCGGTTCCAGGCAGAGTGCCAGACGGTTGTTGCCCGACCCACTGGCAATGACAGCCGGAACAGCCCCGTTCTCACAGCAGCACCGGGTCAGGGCATACACGAGTTCGGGTTCACCATAGATGACCGGTCTTCCCTCTGCGTTGTACTTGTGGGCATCCGCCATGCCGTCGAGAAGCCAGCCGCGTTCGGTGGCAAGGGACTTCGGGATCTCCCTCCCGCTGAACTCCTGCAGGATCTTAAGGAACCGGTCTGTTGCCTCAAGACCCATGGGGAGGGGAAGGCTGATGAGCGGTACCCCATACGTTTTATTCAGCCAGAGCCCTGGCGAAAGAGCATCCGGGCAGGTCTCGCCAAACTGGATTGTGAACTGGGCGCCGGGCATCCGTGCGATATCCTCCGTCCGGGTCCCCCCCGGGGGGATCTTCTGGTACCGCCCGCCATAGGGTCGGTCGAGCGTCATCGAGAAATCCGGTATGAGGGTGTATTCCAGTCCCATGAGAGAGAGGATACGTTTGATCTCCCGTATGTCAGCCGGGCTGATGTGGGGGACGATCACGTTGATCCGCTCGTGCCTCTCCGTGGGACGGGCATAGTGAGTGATGATTGCCGTTGTCGCCGCCCAGAACCCTTCAGTATGGCTCCCGCTGTAACTGGGAGTTGGGACCGGGATGATGTCGGCACTGATCTGTCCCTGTTCCTGTACATAGTCCATGAGAATCCGGTCGAGATCCTCGCCCATGGTCTCGGCAAGGCATGTGGTCAGGACGCCAATGACCTTCGGTGCGTACACACGGGCTACGTTGCTGAGCGCCTTTTTTAAGTTCGCTTCGCCGCCATAGATCGTTTGTTTCTCGTTGAGGGAGGAGGATGCGATATCCACGGGCTCGTTGTAGTGCTCGACACTCGTGAGCCGCATGTAGGTGCTGCATCCCTGCGAGCCGTGAATGAGCACCATCGCGTTCTCGATTCCCTTAAAAGCGATGACACCCCCGAGCGGCATGCAGCTCTGGCACTGGTTCTCGTTCACCTGCCGAACACTCTTGGCGTGTGGTTGCTGTGCCATGGTCAGGCAACCCCCTGTGCATCTTTTAAGTGTTTCCAGACCGGCGAACAGGTGGTGATGTATACATCGCGGGCAAAGGTGACTGCTCCCCAAAAACCGGCAAGACATTCTTTCCGGTCATGGTTGTGGTCAACAAAGCCGATGCCCAGTTTGTACGCAAGGACCCGCTCTTTTACCCCGCCGACCATGATGTCGACGTTCTTTTCCTGGAGGAACTTCTCGAGTTCTGCCGGGTTTGCATCGTCAATAACAATCGCACCTTCGTCAAGCATCCTGCTGATGGCGTCATACTCCTCAACCTTTCCGGTCTGGGTGCCGGTGAGGACGATCTCCATGTCCAGCTCCCTGAGCTGGCGGATGAGAGCAGCTGCCTTGTAGGCGCCGCCGACGTAGATGGCTGCCCGTTTACCGACAAGTTTCCTCCGGTACCGTTCGATCTCCGGGCGGATGCATGCCATCTCGCGCCCGATGAGGGCTTCGGTCCTCCGCGTGATCTCCGGGTCATCATAGAACCGGGCGATCTTCCGCAGGCTCTCCGCGGTGTTATCGGCACCGAAGAAGGTCACATCCATGAAGGGCGTGCCGAATTTCTCCTCAAACTGCATCGCCACCCAGTGCATCGACCCCGTGCACTGCACGATATTCAGGCACGCGCCAGGTGCCTGTTTCAACGCTGCAACAGTCGAGTCCCCGGTGAAGGCGACGTTGATCTCAATACCCATCTCCCGAAGGTAGCGCCCGGCAAGCCATTTCTCGCCGCCGAGATTATACTCCCCGAGGAAATTGAGTTTCCGGGTCTTCTCAATCTGCTCACCGTCTCCTGGGGTGATCAGCCGGAGCAGGGCTTCGGCAGCCGCCCGGTACCCGACCACCTTGTTACCGGATATAAAGCCGCTCGACTCAACCGGGATGACCTCGGTGCCGTGCCGGTGCGAGGCTTCTTTGCAGACCGCGAGGATATCATCGCCAATCATACCGGTGACACAGGTTGCGTACACGAAGATCGCGGGAGGGTGGTACTTCTCCACGATCTCATCGATGCAGGCAGCCAGTTTCTTCTCACCGCCAAAGACAACGTCCCGTTCCTTCATGTCGGTCGAGAAGCTGTTCCGGTACATCTCCGATCCGCTGGACAGGCTTCCCCGGATATCCCACGTGTATGTAGCGCAGCCTATCGGACCATGAACGAGATGAACCGCGTCCGTTACCGGGTTCAGGACTACCCGTGCCCCGCAGAAGACGCAGGCTCGCTGGCTGACAGACCCTGCGAGGCTGTCAGTTGTGCAGGCAATGGATGTTTTGTTCCTGCCTGCCGTGATGATAGACTGCTCGCGTTCGCTGATGCACGCAGCCGTCCCTGCTGTACGCAGGGCACACAGATCCTCCATATCATTCCTCCGTAGTAACCTTGTCAGAGTATCAGTTCGTAGTCTTCGTCAAGGCTGTCACGGTCACGCCGGTCGAGGAGTGCGTTACTGATCTGCTCGATTAAGCGCAGGCACCCCCGGTAGCCGACTACCGGCATGAGCGGGTGCACAGCACGGTCAAGGATCGGAAACCCGAACCGGACAAATGGGACGTCCTCATTTCTCGCGATGTACTTGCCGTAGGTCGTGCCGATCAAAAGGTCGACGTTCTCTTCACGGATCCACTGGTGGAGATCGAAGAGGTCGCCTTCCGCTTTTACCCTGCTTCCCGTGATCCCTGCCACGTCCAGCATCTTCCGGATCTCGGTCTCGAATGCCTTGCCCGGTGTACCGGTCAGGACATATTTCGGGACCATACCCATCGTGAGGAGGAATTCGGTCATGGCGATGACATGATCCGGGTCGCCGAAGATCGCGACGGTCTTGCCCTGGTAGTGAATGTTGGTGTCGATTAGCGTATCGACCACCTGCCCGCGTTCGAGCGTGAGAGAAGCGGGAACTTCAACACCGAACCAGTCCTTAATTGCCATGATGAACTCATCAGTGGCTTTCAAGCCGATAGGGAGTTTTTTCGGGATACCCGTCACTCCGCATTTCTCCTGCAGGAGCCCGGCGGCATCGTTCGAGGCGAACGCACCGAGAGCTATCGTGAGCGCGGAGTTGCCGGCATTCCGGATCTCCGCGACCGTTGCACCCCCGTCGGGATACATCTGGTACCTGCTCGTGAGCGGAGCGTCAAGTACTCCCGCAGTATCCGGGAACATGATCATCTTCACACCGAGTTCGGTTACGATCCGGCGGATCTCCCGCATGTCGCCCGGGTTCACAAAACCCGGGAGAATGTTTACCTGGTCTTTCTGGGGCGTCCCGTCAGACTGGGAGAGGTAATTGACCATCGCCTTGCACATGCCGGAAAAACCGGTGATGTGCGATCCCTGGTAACTCGGGGTGTTGACGTGGATGACGGTCTTCCCCTCGGGTATGTCTGCCTGTTTGAGGATGTTCGGGATATCGTCACCGATCGTCTCGGAGAGGCAGGTGGTGTGTATTGCCATGACCTCGGGATTGTAGATCGCAAAGACGTTTTTTATCGAGGTTTTGAGGTTCGCTGCCCCGCCAAAGACCGAGGCTCCTTCGGTAAAGGAACTCGAACTTGCGAGTACCGGGTCCCGGAAGTGCCGGGTCAGGTGCATGCGGTGGTAGGCACAGCAACCCTGCGAGCCGTGGCTGTGGGGGAGGCATCCATGAATACCGAGCGCGGCATACATGGCGCCGATTGGCTGGCAGGTTTTCGCCGGGTTGATCTTTCCGGTTGTGTGCTGGACCGGTGTCTCCGGGATACATTCAAGCATTGTTCTCACTTCCCGCGTCATCAGTTCTCTCCCACGGGGGGATGATCAGGTTCCACGCCGGTGTCATCAGTGCATTTGATACGTCACGCGCAAAGTTCAGTGCGCCACTGTACCCGGCATACGGTCCACTGTAGTCGTACGAGTGGAGCTGTTTTGATGCGACACCCAGTTTGTGGGCGATGTACTTGTCCCTCACCCCGGAGAAGATCAGGTCGGGTTTGAAGCGTGCAACGAGTTCTTCGACCTCGTGGTGGTTGCAGTCGTCGATCAAGACCTCTCCGCCTTTCATGTTCGGGTACATGCCCTCGTAATAGTTGAGCGGGATCTCTTTTTTGAGCGCTTCGTATTTCTCCTTCGTGATGCTGAGGTACTCGTGGGCTTCCCGGTAGTGGGTTGCATCAGGTGTGAGGTGGAGCTCGGGAATATTCTTGGAATCGGCATCGGGCTTGATCGTGGGGATGACCTGGCGTCCTTCGTAATCGTCGCGGTGGGCAAATTCGTATCCCGCAACGACGATCTCCATACCGAGGTCCCTGAGAAGGTACTGGTAGTGGTGGCTCCGCGAACCCCCGACAAAGGCAAATGCGGTCTTTCCCGCACAGATCTTCCGGTACTGTTCAAGAGCAGCAGTGACCCGGGCAGTCTCCCGTTCGATGACGATCTCTGTCTGGCGTTCCAGGTCCGGATCCCCAAAACATTTCGCCAGTTGTCGCAGCGACTGGTTCGTTGCTTCGATGCCGATAAAATTCACTTTGAGCCAGGGCATGCCGTATTTGGTCTCCATCATCTCTGCGATGTAGTTGATCGAACGATGGCACTGAACGAGGTTAAGATCGGCAAGGTGCAGGTTTTTGATGTTGACGTAGCTCGAGTCCCCGGTCAGGACGCAGTTGACCGTGTACCCGATTTCGCGTAACATCCTCTCCAGTTCCCAGCCGTCACCGCCGATGTTGTACTCTCCGAGAATGTTGATGACATGTTTACCGGGTTTTCTTGTAGTACCGGTCCCGACCACCTTCTCCATGAGGTTGTTGTTGGCGATGTGGTGACCTGCCGACTGGCTGACGCCCTTGTAACCTTCGCAGTTATACGCGATCACCTGGATACCGTGCCGTTCTTCGGCAGCTTTTGCCACCGCAACGAGGTCATCCCCGATCAAGCCGACCGGGCATGTGGCACAGATGTTAATTGCCCGGGGGTGGAAGGCTGCAACAACCTCATCGATCATCCTCGCGACTTTCTTCTCTCCCCCAAAGACAATATCCGGTTCCTGCATGTCTGTCGTGAAACAGAGCTGCGAGTAGATCTTGTCCTTTGGGGTGGTCTCATCCGCACGGGCTTTGTTGCGCCGGGTGCCCCAGCTATAGTAGCCGCAGCCCACCGGACCGTGGGTGATGGTGATCATATCCTTAATCGGACCAACGACGACACCTTTGCACCCTGCGTACGCACAGCCGCGCTGCGAGATGATGCCGGGGATCGTCCGCGTGTTCGCCTCGATCTGCGGGCAGCAGTCTACCGCTTCGTTCTTGACAATGAGATGTTTCTTTCGGGTTTTTTTCACGGTTTCCGGATAGGGACTGAACATCTCCTCTATGTGCACATCAGTTTCTGCCATGTTTTTGCCTCCTTTTTACCAGATGGCAGCATCGCCGGTTTCCCCGGTGCGTACGCGGACTGCATCGGTCACCGGCAGGACAAAGATAGTCCCATCGCCGATCCCGTACTCGGTCCGGTTCGCATTCGTGATCGCTTCAATAATCCGTGGCACGTCCTCATCATATGCAAGGATGGTAAAGAGGCGTCGCGGGAAGAACCGCGACCCGTCGAGAAAACTGGTGACCAGTCTCTCGGTATCCCCGGCATCGCTGAACTCATCCATGCCCATCGCAAGAAGTTTCTCCTTGCATTTCTCCAGTTCCTGCGGGTCGGTGACAAGTTTTCCCCTGCCAAGGACTTTGACCGCGGTGAACCCGGCAACCCCTGCTGCGATAAGGGATTTTTTGGTAACACCGGTCTTTTTCATCCGGACGATCGCCATGATCTCTTTCATCGTTTCCCTCTCACAGACCTTTGGAGTTCCTTGATATGGTGTAGGCTTCCTCGACCGGGCTGACAAAGATCTTTCCGTCGCCAAAGGTGCCTCCGGTACCGGTCCGTGCGTTTTTGAGGATGATCTGAACGACTTTTCCTTTTTCCTCGTCCGGTATGACCATCAGGATCAAAATCTTCGGGATCTCATCATAGACTAACCCGCCGATTTTAATCCCTTTCTGTTTGCCCCGCCCGACTACGTCCACCATGGTTGCAGCATTGAATCCCGCTCCCGAGAGTTCAGCAAGTACCTCATCTTTCTTTTCCGGTCGTACAATTGCCCTTATCAGTAACACAGTCTCACATCCGCTTTTTGTTTTCTTGTTGGTATCGTTGTGCCACACATCACATAGCATCAAGGAACCCATGCTGCATCATGAGTTCTTCCAGCCGTTCCTGTTTCATCGGTTTGGGGATAACGAACATCTTGTTGCTATCGATCGCTTTCGCGAGGTTGCGGTACTCGTTTGCCTGGTTTGCCTCCGGGTCGAAGTCGATCACGGTCTTCTTGTGGATCTCGGCACGCTGCACGAGGTTGTCACGCGGGACAAAGAAGATGAGCTGGGATCCAAGTTCCTCGGCAAATGCCTTTAAGAGCGCGTGCTCATTGTCCACTTTCCGGCTGTTGCAGATGATGCCGCCGAGCCGGACCTTGCCGTTCACCGCGTACTTGTAGATCCCTTTCGCTATGTTGTTTGCCGCGTAGAGTGCCATCAGTTCTCCTGATGCGACGATGTAGATCTCTTCCGCTTTTCCTTCCCGGATCGGCATCGCGAACCCGCCGCAGACCACGTCGCCGAGTACATCGTAGAAGACGTAGTCAAGATCGGGGGTGTATGCCCCAAGCGATTCCAGCAGGTTGATTGACGTGATAATCCCCCGACCGGCACAGCCAACGCCCGGTTCCGGACCGCCGGATTCGACGCACTGCGTGCCCTTGTATCCCGTCTTGAGTACGGCTTCGAGCACGACATCGTCGCCCTCGTCCCGGAGCGTGTCCAGTACCGTCTTCTGGTGCATCCCGTGCAGGAGGAGCCGCGTTGAGTCCGCCTTCGGGTCGCACCCGACGACCATGATCTTCTTTCCTGCCTCTGCGAGTGCTGCCACCGTGTTTTGGGTGGTGGTCGATTTGCCGATACCGCCTTTTCCGTAAATTGCCACTTGTCGTGCCATTCTGTAATGCCTCTGTTATGTTCGCCTTGTTCCGGCTCGTCTGGTCTTAAAATGCCGGCTGGTTTTTTAATTCTGGTTGTATGCTGTTCTTACGGTTCGTAGGAAAACGGCTTACTCCGTTTTCATGTTCATATCTTTTACTGTCGTCAGCTTATCCGGGATTCACATGAACATCGGCAAGCTGATTTTTTTTGCGCTGCCTAAAACTTACATTGTTCATCGGTTTTTAGTGATGAGGACTACCCCGCAATGTAAAGGTGCCGTGTAGAACGCACATGTTCTTTGTCCCACCATACCCACTGACCGGTTCGGGACTGTTTGCGTGCAGAAACCGGGGAGCACCCGGATTCAAGTACGGAGTCATTCCGCCCGAATGTAAGCTGGTGAAAATTTACCTTCACACATACGCCAGAACAACCCGTCCATGGACCATGAAGTCTGTCAGTGCCGGGGGATTCTGTCGAGAGGTGTGCGGTGGTGCCGCTCTTCCTCTCCTCATATCGTTCGATGCATTGCATGTGACCTCCTTTTACTACACCAGTGATGTTGGTATTACAAATATTTATACTATATGGAAAGAAGTTTCTTTCCATCTTCTTATTAATAATACATTGCATTATCCCATCACGGAACCTGTCACGGGACACAGTGTCGGGGGGCAAACGCGTGAGCGGAATGAAGGAGGCTTCGTTAGAGGGAGATAGGGGAGAAGCCAGGTGATAGGATGCGGGTGGTTGGAAGGATCCCTACTCAGGGTTTACATCCCTACCGGGAGAAAACACCTTATTTCAGGTTCTTCAGCGCAAGGTCTGTCGCGTGCTCACCGGAGAGGAGCATCCCACTAAATACCGGGTGCCTACGCTGTTCTCTTCGCAACGCTATTTACTGCTACCAGCAACAACCAGGTTAGGGAACACATCTTTGCCAGGTTGGAGGATGCAGGATTCAGCCCGCTCAGCTGATGTGAAACCCTTGCCGTTTACTTGGAAATTCCCGCCGTTCTTCTCCATAAGATTCGCTATTCACAGTGGAATAGAATTACGTATTACAGGTGATCGTGCACGAACTGTTCCACACACTTTGTGCCGGCATTATAATTGTTCGCGTTCCAGCCGGTACGTATACCAGCCTCGACGGGTTGCCCCAATCTTCTCATAGAACCGTATGGAGGGCTCGTTCCACATGAGCACCATCCAGTCCATGCAGCCGCACTCGCGGACCCGTGCCTCGTTCCGGCAGAAGTCAAAGAGACGCTTTCCAAACCCCTGCCCCCGGTGCTGTTCGAGCACGAAGATATCTTCAAGGTACAGGGTTGACCGGGCACGGAATGTGGAATACGTACCGTAAAACGTGACAAAACCGATGGGTTTGTCTCCAAGCCTGCCGATATACCCCTCAAATTTCGGGGGATTAATCAGGATATCAGCCTTCAATCGTAACCGGGCTCCCTCATCTGGCGGATCAAGCCGTTCGTACATCGCAAGCTGGTCGAGTAGATCCAAGAACTCTAAAAAAGCCTCTTCCCTGACCCGTTCAATGGTAAACTCATGCATAGGATCATCTGCGGGAAAGATCGGATTTTCCGGCAGATATGTGCACCGCTGTCATTTCCCAACAGGGAGATATCATAAAAACGTACATGACTCCTTTCGTGACACAACCGGAAATTTGGGGGTGTTAACCCGCAGCACAGCGCCCGGAAAAACCAGTATTTCCCGACGGGAAACTACCATGACAAGTGATTTTTTTCGGGTTACTCGCTAAACACCGTAAAGAGTTGTGAGAACCGCAATGCGGGTGGGAAAGCAATTGCCCGGTTGTGGACCGGTTCCTGTGTTTATAGAAATATCCCGGACAAGAAGAATTCCTTCAGTTCCTCCCGGTTTCCAGCGGCATGTGATGATGTGCGATTCCGGACCTGCATGTATCCAGAAGTAAAACCCGACTCATCGTAACCGATACCGGATGAAATGGATTTTCGAGCTGCCACCTCAGAACTTCAGGTATAGTTGAACAAAAAATCGAAAAACTTCAGGTATACTATAAGTTAATCGTGCTGACACACGCTATTTGAGTATCATGCAGGAGTTCACCAGACTAGAGATAATGGAAATACTCAACGACTGGAATTACTGGCACAGAGATTTTGAAACATATGTTCCGAGAAACAGGTATCAGAGAAAACTCCGGGCATTCAGGAGATCCGGTGAGATCATCGTCCTTTCCGGTATCAGGAGATGCGGAAAATCCACTCTGTTAAAACTGGAAATGCAGGATCTTGCACAAAGCGTCAGGAAAAAAGTCTCCGGTTTATCAATTTCGAAGACTCCCGGTTCTCCGATCACCTGAATACTGATACCCTGGACAGGATTTTCGATACATACCGGGAGACCATCAACCCGGACGGGGAGGTGTATCTTTTCCTTGACGAAGTGCAGCAGGTCGCTCGCTGGGAAAAATGGGTCCGGACAGCGCATGATCTGAATAAAGCGAAGATCTATCTCACCAGTTCCTCCTCCCAGCTGCTCTCTGGCGAGATCGCGACAGCGATAAGCGGCAGGTATCTCCATGTGGAGGTATTCCCTCTTTCGTTTCACGAGTTTCTGGCGTTTAAAAGAATC
>Ga0247842_10004846_pt1 | contig 16447 bp, 9 predicted proteins | sample LaCruzMarch2015__3_FD_192411 | JGI IMG/M metagenome (GOLD analysis project Ga0247842, IMG submission 192411) | Freshwater microbial communities from meromictic Lake La Cruz, Castile-La Mancha, Spain - LaCruzMarch2015_19m | ecosystem: Environmental > Aquatic > Freshwater > Lake | place: Spain...
TCTGTCGCTCCGCAAATCGTTACAAGTACAAACCGAACGAAAGTTATCATTCGGTCGGTTTCCGCGTGGCGGCAGCGAAAGGGTAAACGCACAACATATTCTGATCCGCGCAAGCGCCAGCTTGCTGAGCCCTCGGTTGCCAATACCAAGAGAGTGAGACGGGCTTGGCAAGCTGGCCCCTGCGCTCTTTAGTGCCAGTCTTCGATTTCGCGCGAGCAGATTTCAACCGACTTTTTTAACAGCGCCGCTCCAGCGCTCGCTGTTGCGGCTTTGGGATCAAGCCCCATTATCCCGTCGGGGTAGAGCAGGGCAAAGTTCTGCACGGTCGCCAACTCGCGCGACTGAAGGTCGGGTGAATCGAGTCCCGTCAGGCGCTCCAACTTCACCGCCTCCGGTCTGATAGCGATCATGAATGCTGTCTCGCCCAGTGAGGCATGCGAACCCGCCTGTTCTCCCATCGTTTCATTCACTACTCGATAAGCTTCCTCGTCTGTCCACCATTCGAACTTTTTAATTCTAAGACCGGGCGAGTCGAAGGCGACGGTCTGCGCAGCGCTCGAAATCGAAGCGCCGTTGCCGCCGTGTCCGTTCACGATCAAGATGCGCCGAAAACCGTGATAATAAAGCGCTTTAATGAGATCTTCGATTACGGCGATCAGCGTCGTCGGGCGAAGCGATATCGTGCCGGGGAAACACATTTGTGAGAGTGACATTCCGTAACTGAGAGTCGGCGCTACAGGAATACCGGTTGCCTCGCCAACGCCGAGTGCGATCGCTTCCGCTTCGATGAAGTCGGTACCCAATCCGAGATGACGACCATGCTCTTCGACTGCGCCGAGCGGGAGGATGACTCTGTTGTCGTGTTTAAGGTATTCTTGAGCTTCAGACCACGACATATCTGAGATAAGTCGCATAGGTTCCTCGCTAAATTCCTTACCTGACCGCCTATTTTTTCTGAGAACTGAGGCGTCAAGAAAATTATGGATTCTTGTACATAATATACTTCCAGCGACGTCTCGCTTCGCCTATTAACCCAAATCTCTTCGAATGAAAACAGGTTCAGAGCCTCAAATCCTGATTGTTTGCATATCCCGGATCATCAAAGGATACTCATCAAGTTCGATTACTAAAGGTTGATATTCGCTTGAATGTTGCGTTCGCTGGATGTATGGTCTTATATTTCTTTGTTAGGCATAGATGCAGCGATGGATTCGATGCTCGTGAATGAATGTAATCGTCAGTTTGACCTTAACAAAAGCGTCATATTAACCGGAGGCCGGCCTTGAATATAGCAGTTTTAGTGAAGTTGGTGCCCGATACCGAAGCGACGCTGAAGATCGATTCTGATCGCCGGAAGATCGCCTCTGCGGATATCAACTTCGTTCTCAATCCATACGACGAATACGCCGTCGAAGAAGCTCTCCGCCAGAAGGAGAAGCATGGAGGCGTGGTGACCGCCGTCTCGCTCGGTGGAGACGAAGCGCAGAAGGCGCTTCGCAATGCGCTGGCGATGGGCACCGACGAAGCGCTCCATATTAAAAATCCGGGCGGACTGGATATGCTCGGAGTAGCAAATGCGCTCGCCGAGGCGGTCAAAGGACGCGGATTTGATTTGATCTGCGCCGGCAAGCAAGCCGTGGATGACGATTGCGGATCGGTTGGTTCCATGGTCGCCGAATTACTCGACATTCCTCACATTGCGACAGTAATCAAACTCGATATCGAGGGGACCGCGCTGACAGCAGTCCGGGAGTTTGAAGGCGGGAATGAAGTGTTCGAAGCGACGCTGCCCGCTTTAATAACTGCTCAGAAGGGTCTTAATGAGCCTCGCTACGCTTCTCTTAAAGGCATTATGATGTCGAAGAAGAAGGTGATCGAAGAGGTCGAGGGGACGGCGATGGCGGCGCGCGCTGAAATAGTGCAGTTGAACTATCCTCCCCAGCGTCCTCCCGGCAAAATTGTCGGTCAAGGCGTTGAGGCAGTTCCCGCGCTGATGAAACTGTTGCGCGAAGAGGCGAAGGTACTGTAGTTCCCGACGCACACTTTTCTACTGCCGACCCGCCGTGGTCGGCAGCATAGATACAGATTGCCAAATTGACTGCCGACCACGGCGGGTCGGCAGTAGAAAAGTGTGTGCAAGTTTCTTTCGTCTCGGTTTTGTCGAGTCGTTATAACAAGGACATCAATCAATGAATATACTGGCATTTGTCGAATCGCGCGGCGGAAAACTGCGCGGCGCCGGATTGGAAGCGCTTTCCACCGCGGCGGATCTGGCTGCGAAAAATGGCGGAACTGTCAGCGCGCTGCTGGTTGGGGCGAACTCTGCAGGATTAGCGAGCGAGTTGGGCAAGTACGGCGCTGCGAAAGTTTATCTGGCCGATTACGCCGAGCTTAACGGTTACACCCCCGAGGGATATCGGGAAGCTGTAACGGCGGCGATGTCGGCGGCTTCCGCAGAGGTCGTGGTTCTGGCCGCGACTGTACTCGGTCGAGACCTCGCTCCAGTACTTGCAGCCCGTTTAAAGGCAGCGTTTCTGCCGGATTGCGTCTCGATTGTGTCGGAAGGCGGTAAGTTGGTGGTGCAGCGCCCAGTTTACGCCGGTCGCTGTATGATGACACTCGCAGCGACGTCTCTACCAGCGGTCGTCTCGCTGCGCCCGAAGGCTTTCCCTGCAAATGCGGGTGAGTCCAAGGCTGTCGAAACGATCAAGCTGACTATCGATCTTACCGGCAAGATTCGATCTCGCCTGATCGAAGAACGCGCTGAAGCGGTTGGAAAGCTTGATGTGAGCGAGGCTGATATCATTGTCGCCGGCGGTCGCGGATTGAAGGGACCGGAAAATTTCCATCTCGTGGAAGAACTTGCCGAAGCTTTGAAAGGCGCAGTAGGCGCTTCGCGCCCTGTCGTGGACTCCGGTTGGCGGCCTCACGCCGAACAAGTCGGGCAAACCGGCAAAGTAGTCGGACCGACACTTTACATCGCCGCGGGGATCTCGGGCGCAATCCAGCACCTCGCCGGAATGAGGTCATCCAAGGTTATTGTGGCGATTAACAAAGACGCCGACGCTCCTATTTTTAAGGCGGCGGATTACGGCATTGTCGGTGATGCTCTGGAAGTGCTGCCAGCCTTGACTCGCGCCGTAAAAGAACTCGGTCATTGACGATAGAGCAGGAATCAAGGTGAGACATGTTCGCTATCTGACAGGATTAACGGCAACGGCGGCGCTGTTTTGTTTGAACGCCGCCGCGCAGCCGATTGAGATCCCTTCAACGTCAACGACTCCTTCGAAGCCGGATTCTCTGGTCGTGTTGCAGGCTGCTGAGCTATATGAGGAAGGGCGATTGGGTGATGCAGAATTTCTGGCTCTAAAAGCCCTCGATTCACCGAACGGTCTTTCCAAACGAGATCGCGCACAGCTTTTTCAAGTGCTTGCTTTCTGCGCAATTGCCAATGACGACGAGGAAAACGGCAAGCGCCAGTTTGTTTCCGCTCTCCAGTTGAATCCGAATTTAGTCCCCGATCCGATCTCCTGGTCGCCCAAGGTGCGGCGCGTCTTTGAAAAGGCTCGCGAGGTTTATGCGCAAATCATTCGGATACAGGCAATCGAGAGCGAATCCCGCGAAGCGGATCTCTGCCGTCGCGCATCGCTGCAATCACTGTATTTTCCGGGAGCAGGGCAGTATATGAAAGGAGCAAAGCTCAAGGCGTACACCAGTGGAACGTTATTCTGGGCGTCGCTTGCAGTCTTTGCTTATGCAGAGTCAGCCTTGCCGGACGCTCGCGACCGCTATCGCAACGCGACGCTGCCATTAGACATTCAACACAGCTATAACGATTATCGCACCTTATCACGCACTGCTTTGATGTCGGGTAGTTTCACTGCAGCGTGTTACGTCTATTCTTTTTTCGATGCACTCTGGAGCGATTCTCAACAAGCGAAAGCACTCGAAACAGGACAATAGGATTTCCTCATTTGCATACTCGTGCAGGAATTGCGCACGTTTTCCCCTCCCATTTTCCCCTCTTTCCGACCAATCAAAGCTGGAAATCACCTTCTTTTTTCTTTGGCGCCATCTTTGCCTAAGTAATAACCAGAGACTCAACACGCACGACAGATTTTCACTGTCTCACTGATTGACGATTCGCGCTTTCACTCCGCAGCTATCGCTGGATAGACTACTTCTTGCACTGCCCCGGCGATAGTAAACACAACTGCAGAACAACAACAAGCACTGCCCCCAGCACGGTTCACTCGCACAGCTTCAGAAATTCAACTTGCACGGTTTGCTCGCACTGCTTCTGAATTACGCCATGCACGGGATACTTGATCGGGAATATGCGGAGAATGTACGGGATGCATTGATCTACTACTGGTCTTTCTTTCGTCTCTGAGACGCGGCTGGAGCAGGCACGGTTTACTTTGAGGGGACCGCGTTGGTGGCCGGAGCGCATGCGAGGAAGACCATTGAAAGCGACAAGACGCAGATCGAGACAGTCGTCGGACGAAGTTAAGCACTACATCGAGCACGCACAACATGCTTTGGACCGACAATGAGAGAGGTGATGCTGGCTATGCGAGGCCAATTGCCGTGTATTGTCGCCCGGGTATCGCGATGCGCGGCGGTCGAAATTGCAACCCGCTGATGAGCAGTAACGATCTGGCTGGGCGTCCAGTCAGCATCACCCTCCCCTTTGAACTTACTTTCTGATTATTCAGATTATAGATTTTTAAGGAACCTGAAGTCCAACTATCGCACTCCAGCTTTACCAACCTCCAAGGAGTGCCCACGGTCTGATCTAAACAAAGCTTCCGCCCGGGCTTTGAAAAACGCAATGGACAGGTTTCCCAGCGCCGGTTTAGACCGGCGCTTTTTTTTATAGTCAATTTAAAGTCATTTGAAATACTTAAAAATCAGGAGGACGGGTCTCCGTACCCGTCCAACAACCGAGATTTCAACCTTGAAAGGATAGTATTTCAAAGGACTCAATTCAGTCTATGAAAAAACTGGAATTCTATAGCACGGTTCCTCTTAGCCGTGTTCTACCTCAGAAATGGGCTTGTGTGAACAACTGCCCTCTTTCTGAGTCCCGTTCTTGACAGTCCCAAACTATCCCCGCTATATTAAGACTCTACTGTTTTCTCGCGGGGAGGGAGAGCCTGCAGACGGCAGAATATAGAAAATGAAATATAACAGCGTCCAAGGAGGATACCCTAATGGCAGAGTTTGACAAAGTAATTGTTCCCCAAGGCGGCGAACCGATCACGTTCGTCGCCGGTGAGTTAAAAGTACCGAATCATCCCATTATTCCCTTCCTTCGGGGCGACGGGATCGGTATGGACATTTGGCCCGCCACCAAGCGGGTAGTCGATGCAGCCGTCGAGAAGGCTTATGGCGGAACACGCAGCATCGCCTGGATGAAGGTTTACGCTGGCGACGAAGCCATTGAACTCTACGGGCCGAATCAGTATTTGCCTCAGGACACGCTGAAGGCGATGGCAAAGTATCTCGTTTCGATTAAAGGTCCCCTAACTACTCCGGTTGGCGGCGGGATCCGCAGTTTGAACGTTTCGATTCGCCAGCTCCTCGATCTTTACGCCTGTGTCCGTCCGGTGCGCTATTTCAAAGGCGTTCCATCGCCGGTTACTCACCCTGAAAAGATGAACATCGTCATCTTCCGCGAGAATACTGAAGATGTTTACGCGGGAGTCGAATGGCAGCAAGGCACGCCGGAATGCGATAGCATCATCGAGTTCATCAACACCAAAATGGGAAAGAAGGTCCGGCTCGACTCGGGAATCGGTATCAAGCCTATCTCGATCACCGGATCCAAGCGGCTCGCTCGCAAAGCGCTGCAATTTGCCGTAGCTGAAGGGCACAGCTCAGTCACTTTCGTCCACAAGGGGAACATCATGAAGTTCACCGAAGGGGCGTTCAAGGATTGGGGCTATCAGTTGGCGACGGATGAATTCCGCGATAAGATCATCACCGAAGCAGAATTGTGGGATGAAACTCGCGCCGCTGATGGCGTCACGCCGATCACCAAGCCCGGTGCGTTCGAGAAACTTCGCAACGGCAAACCAGCCGGAGATCCGGGCGGACGGATTGTGGTTAAGGATCGCATCGCCGACTCGATGTTCCAGCAGATCCTGACTCGCGCCGAAGAGTACGATGTGCTCTGTACGCCAAATCTAAACGGCGACTTCCTCTCAGACGCCACCGCCGCCCAAGTGGGGGGTCTCGGAATGGCTCCGGGAGCCAATATCGGCGATCAAATCGGCTGCTTTGAAGCGACGCATGGAACTGCGCCGAAATACGCAGGCAAGGATATGGTCAATCCCGGCTCGCTGATGCTCTCCGCCGTGATGATGCTGAATTATATGGGCTGGCGCGAAGCAGGGAAAATGATCGAAAAGGCTATCGAGCGGACGATCGACGCAAAAACCGTTACTTACGATCTCCATCGCCAGATGGAAGGGGCGACAAAAGTCTCTTGCTCTGGATTCGCCGAAGCGATCGTCAAGAACATGTAGGAAGCGGTCGCTGTTCTTCGATAGAACAGTGAGAAAATTCGGCACACAGGTTGCAGGAATAAACCGAGATTATCCGGTTTTGGGGATTTTCAGCTATCATCCGCGCAATAAGCGAGGAAACTGCGATGTCGAATGCACGGTTTGCACGTGATCTGCAACGATGGGACTTCCTTTGAAACAAAATGGATTAGCGGTCGGCCGGTTTCACACCCGCTGGCCGCTTTCCATTTGAGCTTTTCGAAACAAACTCTGAACGGCTTATCTTAACCTGCCGGGAGGGGTTGACAGCTTGGCGAAATCTTAATACTTTGAATGATATTGGCGAGACGGCAATCGGACTCCTTTGGCGAGTCTGATTTGTGATTGCTCGCCCAAGAGCTTCCGACAGACCGAACTGCGAGGATTAGGAATGGCGTTTGGGACTAACCGTCGCTTTGGGCTGCTGCCGGTAATACTGGCGCTCTCGCTTATCGCGGGATCCGCTTGGGCAGGCGGCGGTAAGATCACCGGCAGAGTCATCGACAGTCAGACGAAAGATCCGGTATCCAGGGCGAGTGTGATGCTCGCCGGGAGTCAGATTGGAGCTGCGACTGACGACGATGGCGAGTTTTTCATCATCGGCGTTACCCCCGGCGTCTATAGCGTCAAGGTGACCTGCTCCGGCTATTCGGATCAGTCGATGAGCGGAGTTCAGATCGAGTCGGACGTTACGACCACGCTGAATTTCACCATGGATCCGTCCGCTATGAAGATGAAAGAGCGGACGATCAAGTTCAAGCCGCCTCCCGTTAAAATCGGCGTATCGGACGCTCGTCAGACATTCGATAAAAGCAAAATCGAGAACCTGCGCCTCGACAACGTCGAGTCGCTGCTGAAGAGCACCAAGGGCTTCAAGGTCGATATGGAAGGCCGCTTCCATGTTCGCGGCAGCCGTGAAGGAGCGGTAGCGTTTATGGTTGAAGGCCAGGATCAACGCGATCCTCAGGTCAATACTTCCAACTCCTACACGATCTCCAATGAGTCCACGGAAGAGATCAACGTTCTGACCGGCGGTTTCAACGCCGAATACGGCAACGCCGGCGCGATCATCCAGATCACTACCTCCGAAGGCAAGCGAGACGCCTATACCGGACGTATCGAAGCCCAAACCGACCGCGTGATCGACACCTATAGCTTCGACACCGACCGGATGGAGTTGAACGTTGGCGGGCCGGTTCCGAAGAGTGATAAATGGTTCGGCAACGGCAACCCGGTTACGTTCTATCTCACCACCATTGGCTCACTGACCAATACCTACACGCCCTTCGATCTCGATCGTCCTGCGAGCAATTACCTCGGCCTCGGCATCAACCTTCCCGAGCGGCAGGACAACAATTACCAGACGTCTCTCAAGCTCGCCCACAACCTGACGAAGAGCAAGAAGTTAACGCTTTTCCTCACCGAGTCGGTTCACAAGTGGGATATCTATCCTTACGGTGAAGGCGGCATCGACGGCAACTACGGCTACGGATATTCCTACAATCTGGTCAATCGCCCGTGGGCAAAGAACAAGCAGTTCTCCGCCATTCTTACCTTCTCGGATCAACCGAGCACCAAGACCCTCTACACCGTAAAGTTCATCACTTATCGCACGCACTCGACCGTCCAGCCGGGCGTTAAAAGTCCCGGCGACTTCACTCTTCTCGACGACATCGAGAACAACCTCGCCAACGGATTCGATCGTAATGGAAACGGCTTGCTTGAGCAGGACGAGTACATCGATCAGGACGGCAACTCTTTCATGGATGGATATTGGGACTCCAACGGAGACCGCATCTATGAAGGCGGCGGGGAAGGGTACGAAGATCTTAATATGAACGGCCAATGGGATCGCGGCGAAGACTGGGTGGATCTGAACGGAAACGGGATCTACGACGCCGCTGAACCGTGGATCGACGTGGTGAATCCATTGACCGGCGAGAACAACATCGGGATTTTCGATCCGTGGGATTCCTATACAGACTTGAACACTAATGGCCGTTGGGACGCCGCCGAGCCTCAGCTCTCGGAGCAGGATTGGAATGGCAACGGTCGATGGGATGGGGAAAGGTTCCAGGACGCAAATGGGAATGGGATTTTTGACGGTTGGAATTGGAGCGACGATAACGGCGACGGCGTCTGCCAGTCAAGCGAACTGAATCAGGGTGAGACAGTTCGCAACGACGGCGAAGGTTACGATGACAAAAACCTGACCGGAAGCAACGATCTTCGCGATCTGCAATCCCGCACCGATAATCCTGACGCCGCCGAGCCGTTTATCGATGGCGATCTCTGGTATGATACCGGCGAACCGTTCATCGACGAACCGGATCCTGTCACCGGACTCTACAACGGAACATGGGATACCGGCGAGATCTGGTTTGATCTTCCTTCGTCGGCTGGATCCACCGCAGGAGCCGGTCTTTATACCGTCGGAACGGATATGACTTTGAACGGTCGCTACGACGGACCGAACAACTTATTCGATGAGTATGAACTTTTCTGCCAACCGGCTACCTGGAGCGCGAACGCCGTTCGTTCGAGACCGGTCGTTTACACCTATATGGAAGAAGCTCGCGGCGCTGATTGGCCGACCGACATCATGCACTATATCCCGAGTCGCTCGACTTGGATTAACCGGACGCTGCAAGACGAGGCTGCGCCGGAATTCAATCTCCGGAACTTCCAGTTCGATCAAGGCAAGGAATGGTACGACGACTACAATGATAACGGAACATGGGATGCAGCCGACCGATTCCTGAATCCTGGTCTTTGGGATCCGACTGCCTTCTGGCAGGATCGAACCTCTACCGAATATACTGTCAAGTTTGATATCCAGAGTCAGGTCTCCAAGTTCCACGAGATCAAAACCGGCGTCGAGATGAAGTATCGCGATCTCGAGATGCAATCGATTTCGCAGCCAGATTTGCTCTACACAGGCGACGCAGAACTTCCCGACGGAAGCCCATGGCCGGATCGTGGAGGCGTGCGCGACTTCTACCACTATCAACCGTGGGAAGGCGCCACCTACTTGCAGGATAAGATGGAGTTTCAGGGCTTGATCGTGAACGCCGGTCTCCGCCTCGACTTCATCATCCACGACCAGAAAGCCATCGACGAATTCCGGGCGCGCCTCATGCGCGACGAACCGGGAGCGATTCTGGCGCAACGCGGAACCTACCGCGTCTCGCCGAGGCTCGGCATCTCGCACCCGATTACCGAACAGTCGAAACTCTACTTTAACTACGGCCACTTCTATCAGGCGCCGAGCTTCCAGTATTTCTACAAGTCAGCTACTGCGAACTTCGACGCCAATTCGACTATCGGCAACCCGAACCTCGAATACGAAAAGACGATCCAGTACGAGCTTGGGGTTAATACTCAGATCTCTGAATACGTGGTGATCGACCTTTCGGGTTACTACAAAGACCAGTACGACTTGATCTCCACGTCAGACGAACGGTGGAAGAACCTCTCGCTTGACCGCTACGTCAACCTCGACTACGGTCGTATGCGCGGATTTGAGCTGTCGATTGAGAAGCGTCCGTCGCACCATTATGCGCTGACGTTTAACTATGACTTCTCCTACGCATTCGGCAAGGCTTCCGATCAGCACGCGAATCAGCAGGCTCGTTTGCGGAATATTCCTTACAACTACGACGAGCACGCGCTTAACTGGGATGAGACGCATAAGCTTAACGCTTACCTGACGATTCAATACGCCAAAACCGAACATCCCCGGTTGCTCGGCCTCACCATGCCGGACGACTGGATGGCGACGGTTCAATGGGAGTTCGGTTCGGGGCTGCCCTACACACCGTCGAAATACACTACCGGCATTGAGAATGCCAACCTGATTCTGCCGAACTCGGCGCGGTTGCCGTGGCGTGAGCGAACCACGTTCAAATTTGAGAAATACTACAGTTTGAATGAGAAGAAGGGGACGAAATTCCTCTTCGGTTTCACCGTCAACAACCTGTTTAATAAGAGGAATGTTCAAGCGGTTTACACTGAGACCGGCAGCCCGACCGAGGCCGTCCACCCGCTCAATCCTTCTTATAATCCGAATGATAACCGGCAGACATACGACTCCAACGCTCGTAACTTCGAGCCGGGACGTCAAGTGCTGTTCAGAGTCGGGATGACGTTCTAACTCGGTCGAAGGCAACTTTCTGAGCAGGGCGAGACGCATTATGCAGTTTCTGTTATCTGCAAGTATAATCACGCTGTTAGCCTTTGCTCTTCCGGCGTTTGCGCAATACAGTTCGCCGGAAAGCGCGGTGTACGACTCAGTTGGCAATCGCTGGATAGTTTCCAATGCGGGGCGCGGAACGATTGTCGAACGGAGCGCGGCTGGGGAAGTGCGCGAATTTGCGACCAATCTGGCCGGACCGAAGGGTCTCTGTATCGTCGGAGATACGCTTTATATCACCGACGAAACACGAATCCGGGGCTATCGACTCAGCACACGTGCGGCTCTTTTCAATATTGCAGTTGATGGTTCGAGCTTCCTGAACGACGCCGCGGCAGACGACGATTTTCTGTACGTTTCCGAGATGGTTCGGCACCGGATCTACAGGATGAACCTTGAGTCTCATCAGGTCGAAGCATGGGTGACTAACGGCGTCGCCAGCCCGAATGGTCTTTATTTCGATGGTGAGAACAATCGTCTGATAGTCGTCTCGATGCGGGACAATTCGCCGATTCAGCAGATCGACGTAAGCGACGCCTCGGTTAACACGATAGCGAATACCGATCTTGACGATCTGGATGGAATCGCCCGCGATGGGAACGGAAACTACTACATTTCCTCATGGGGATCAAACGCAGTTTATCGCTTCCCTGTCGATTTTTCCAATCAGGAAATGCTGGAAGACGGATACGATGGACCGGCGGATATCTTCTATGACCGGGTGAATGATATTCTCGCGATCCCCTGCATGAATGTGCATAGAGTGGTTTTCCGCGAGACGCCGCCTCCACAGGCTGAGTTGCGAACGCCGTTCTTGATCGACTTTCAAGACGTTTATGTCCACACCAGCTTGGCGCATACAATCGAATGGCGGAATTCGGGCGGGGAAGAACTGGTTATTGATTCGATCTCGCATAGTGGATTTGGTTTCGAGATCGAATGTCAGGATAATCTGCACATTGCCCCGGGCGAGAATGAACAGATTAATGTTGTCTTTGCCCCGGTTGATTCAGTTTTATATATAGATACTGTTTCGATCTTTTCAACTGAGCCGCTTTCGCCACGGATAATGATACTGATGGGGACTGGTATTGCCGCCCCTTGGCTGCGAGTCGAGACTCCTTATAACTTTCTGCAGCAACATATCGGAAGCACTGTTGAAAGGCGCTTCTGGATTACTAACAGCGGACTTGCTGATCTGCGGATTGACTCGATGAGAACCAGCGCCGATGTTTTTCAGGTGGTTATGAGGGGAGTCACGTGGTTATCCAGAAGCGATACAACATATTGTTCGGTCAGCTTTGCTCCTCGATTGCGACAGTATTATGAAGACACGCTCTGGATCTATTCGAATGATCCTTTGTCGCCAACAGTTGGATTATTAACTGGAACGGGTATTCTTGCGCCGACGCTTGGGGATGATAAAATACATCATTTTGGTAATGTAAATATAGGCGAGTCAGCGGCTTGGAAAGTAGAATGGGTTAATTATGGTGATGAATGGCTTGAGTTGGATTCGCTGAGGTTTATAAGAAACGATGCCTTTCATGCGGAAATACCTGTGCATCGTCTCCTCGCTCCCGCCGAAACGACTTATTCTGAAATATTGTTTGCGCCTCGTGTTGGGTTAGCGGGAGTTATAACAGATACAATATTTGTTTTTTGTAACGATCCACTTTCACCGCGTCGGATTTTTGTAGATGGCTTTGCTCGAACTGCCGATAGTGTGGATGATAATACAATCCCGGCTAAGTATGAGATCTCGGAAGGGTATCCATCACCATTCAACTCACGTGTCTCTTTTCAACTTAGCTTGCCGGGCGCTGCGCAAGTGAAAATATCATTGTTCGACGTTGAAGGCAGACGTATCAGACAGATCGCAGACGACCGCTATCAGGCGGGGATCCATCAGATCGGGATAGATGGAACAGGGTTGGCGGATGGAGTGTATTTCCTGCGCGGAAATGCGGGACCGAACCAGTTTGGCAGAAAGATTGTATTTGTAAAGTGACGATTGGAGGTTGTCAACTTCAGAGAGTTGGCGCTTGTACTTTTCGACTCTAATCGATCCGAAGATAGATGGCGGGCAATCCTGCTTCGCCGAATAGTAGATATTCCTTTTCAATCCCTTCAGCTAATCGAGGGAACTTGTGAGACGCATCAGTCTCTTGTTACTTACGCTTGCCTTCATCGGCTGCTCCTCAGAGGACGCGCCGGTGGTGGTCGAATTCCGCGGCAATCCGATCTCGGGGACGCTGACGGGAATACTCCACGCGTCGGGAGGACCATACCTCGCGACCGATACACTGCTCGTCCCGGCGGGGCAGGAGCTGATCATCGAACCGGGCACTGAGCTTCGGTTTGAACCGACCATCCCGTTGGTGGTTTACGGCAAGATCACAGCCATCGGCTCAGAGTTAGCTCCGATTACCTTCACCTCCGGTCTCAAGTATCCTTCGCGAGGCGATTGGGACGGCATCTGGCTGATCGGAGCCGATAATGCGTCGCGCTTCGAGTACTGCCGCTTCATGTTTGGCGCCAAGTACGGCAGGCGTTATACTTACCGCACCGTCAACTCCCAGATCGACAGCACTGTCTATGAATACGGCTGTCTGACGCTGAAGGGAACGAGCCCGACGATCAAGCGTTCGTGGTTCCTCGCCAGCGGTTTCCACGGCGTATTCTGTGACAGTGCTTCAAATCCTCGCGTCGAGAACTCGGTGTTCTACGATAACGCCGGTCATGGGGTTTATGTGCGTTGGGACGCCGCACCGACCATCAATTACAACGTCATTATCGAGAATGACGACTATGGCGTCTTTTGTGCTGAACGCGGCGAAGCGGCTCGCGCAGATCTCGACTTGAACTACAACATTGTCTGGTCGAACTTCTCGGGCGAATTCAATAGCCTTTCGCCTCTCGGCATGGGACGCATCGCTCAAGCTAACGGCAACCTCGACAGTTGCGACTACCGTTTCAACCTCCGCGCCAATCCCGGCTTCCTTGACGCCGAGAATTGGGACTTCCACCTGACCGCTTGTTCGGGAGCAATCGACGCCGGTCCAGTTGGACAATCCTTGGATGGAGATGGAACTCGCCTCGAGCTTGGCATCTTCCCCTACCGTTACCGTCCCGGGGAAATCAGACGACTGATCACCGTTCCGAAGTTGCTCAAGGCAAATAGCCCGTATTACATGAGTTGCGACGTCTTCCTGCCTGCTGGTCAAGCGCTTGAAATTGAGCCGGGTGTGGAAGTCCGCGTTGAGGGACTTTACGGTTTCCGAGTGATGGGGCTGCTGAGATCTTCTGGAACGTCATTACTCCCGATTACTTTTAAATCGGCTTCAGTTCCGGCGGCCAGAGGCGACTGGATTGGGTTTATCTTCCCGACTGGCGGCGATTTAGGGTCGATCCTTGAAAGCACCACCATTCTGCACGCTCGTTGGGGCGTCAGATTGACGGGCACGGATCTCCAGATCAATCAGTGCACGATCAGCGAATCCGACTCAGTGGGAGTCGTTTGCGAAAGCGTCTCTGGAGCGACGAAGATCACCAATAGCAGGTTATCCAACAACTCTATAGCCGGCGTTATCTGCCAGTTCAACAGTTCGCCTGAGATCGGTAATTGCATCATTACCGGCGGCGCAGGATATGGCATTCTGGCGCTCGAATCTTCTCGCCCCGACATTCATAATTGCGTCTTTTCCAAGATCGGAACTGACGGTGTAAGGCTCGATAATCTATCCAACGCGAATGTGGTGAACAACACCTTCGATAGAAACGGTTACTACGGGCTCTACTGCTACAACAATTCATCGCCAGATGTACGCAACAATATTTTCTACCGCAACGGATCGGAGGCTCGCGGCATCGGAGTAGGCGTTATCGGAAGCCTCTCTTCGCAGCCAACGATAGAATACAATACCTTCTGGGGACAGCCGGAGACGCCGGTTTCGATTTCCGGCGATACGACTGCCTTCAACCGCGCTAAATCAGTGTTCAGCGATCCGATGTTTGTTAATGCGGATGCAGGCGATTGGCATCTGAAACCAGGCTCGCTTTCTATCGACGCCGGAGATGAGACGCTAAGCGATCCGAACGGCAGTCGCAGCGATATCGGCGCCTATGGCGGTCCTCGGGCGGGCAATTAATCCGCCCATTTGGCGACGCCCCAAAACAAGTTTTGCATCTACTGTGCAGGAGTGACGTGAGAACGGGTTTAATAGTGCAGCGAACGCGCTGTCTCTGGACGCCAATCCTAATGGCGGTGCTGATTTTCCTCGATTGGGGAGGAGCATCTGCCTCGACGATGGAACCGACGCCGGAAGGCGGCAAGCGAGTCGGTCCGGAACGGACTGACGTGGCGCAGCTCAACCGGATGAACCGCGTTTCGAGGCGGTCGAACATCTGGATGAACTTCACCAACTACGGCTACTTCGGCAATAGCGCTCCAAGCGACCCGAGTGGTATGGAAGATCCCTGCCGTCCCGGTGAATGGGCGCCCCAATGCGAATATCCCGGCGGCTCAAGAACCCAGTACCTCTTTCAAGGGGCGCTCTGGCTCGGCGCGCTGATCCGCGCGGAAGGTTATGAGTTCCCGCGAGTATCGGTTGGAACCGACGGATGGCTCAATCCCGCTATCAACGAATTCAATCCCGGTGAAGGCCCGACCAACAGCCAGACCAACGGCATAATCGAGCGTTCGACTCTTCCGCTTGAATTCGACTGCCTCGGGAATCCCATCGCCGCTTTCCGTGATTCAGCCTTTTCCGAGCAGGAGTTTGTCTGCGATTACGCCGATACATTAACCGATGACTTCTGGGTGGAAAACGACCCTATCGACGGGCCTCATCTGCCGCTTGGCATCAAGATCACACAGACTTCCTACGCCTGGACATACAATTACGCCCAGAGTTTTGTTATTATCGACTGGAAGGTCGAGAACATCGCCGGCAATTATCTGAAGAACCTCTATGTCGGTCTCTATATCGACGCCGACGTAGGTAGTCAGAGCGAAGATACCTGGCACGAAGACGATGTAACCGGTTTTCAGCAGTACTACAGATACACAACCGCTGACGGCCAGCCTGATTCATCGGTCATCAATACCGCCTGGATTGCTGATAATGATGGTCGCCCCAGGAACGTTGCAGCAGGAAATGACTTTACCGCTTCGTCAGTTACCGGCGTTCGAGTCGTGCGGGCTCCCAATCCGAAGTTAAGCACCAGTTACAACTGGTGGATCTCCAATGGCGACGCAGACCTCGACTTCGGTCCTTCCTGGGAAGATGACGCCTCACCAGGCGGTTGGACGAGTACCTACGGTACGCCTATGGGCGACGTCAAGAAATACTTCGTGCTGAAAAACCGTGAATTCGATTACGATCAGGTTTATACTAATCAGCCTGACTACATTACCGCCAATCCCCAGGTCATTCGAGACCGGTGGAATCCCGATATCATACTTGAATCTCACAATTGGAAGATACCGGGCGAGACCGATGATACTCCGACCAACCTCGTAAATGATCTCGCCAATGGGTACGATACCCGATATCTGCTTTCTTGGGGGCCGCTCGGAATCTTCGATCATATCGACGAGGCGGGCAACCGGATTTATCGTCTGAATCCGGGCGAGAAATTCTCGATGACGATTGCTTATGTCGCCGGTGATAATTTCCATGACCGGAATCGTCCGCAGCCG
>Ga0247842_10004851_pt1 | contig 16428 bp, 13 predicted proteins | sample LaCruzMarch2015__3_FD_192411 | JGI IMG/M metagenome (GOLD analysis project Ga0247842, IMG submission 192411) | Freshwater microbial communities from meromictic Lake La Cruz, Castile-La Mancha, Spain - LaCruzMarch2015_19m | ecosystem: Environmental > Aquatic > Freshwater > Lake | place: Spain...
GCGACGACCGGACTTGAGCAGGCACAGAAGGCGGCTGCCGCCGCATCCACAGGCTCAATGAACAATACCGCCATAATTCTCGTCATTATCATTATTGTTGCTGCTGGAGGCGTGATCTGGTATATAAAATTCCGGAAACCTGCTGACGTGGAAAAACCGGAAAACTTAAAAAAGAAGAAATAGCCGGGCATTGTTATCAATCTCTAAAAAATATTATTTTTTTTAGACCAACGGGTTGTGCTTCGGACCGGTTTTTAAAGTAACCAGAGTTATCCAAGGCAAAGAGCGTTAAGTTTTCCCGTTATTAGTAGTCACGGCAAATGCCGCTGAAGTATGGGAGAGGATCGTCTTTTTGTCATCATCCAACCGGACATCGCCCTCCATGAACGCAACACGCCGTCCTTTACGGATCACCCGTCCTTCGGCAAGGATCACGCCCTGTTGTACGCCCCTGATAAAACTGGTAGACTCCGAGATCGTCGCAATTCCCTCGTCCTGGGTAAGCAACGGGTAGAGGGCAAGTGCCATCGCCTCGTCGGCAATCGCCGCAAGCATTCCCCCCTGCAGCCAGCCGACACCGTTGTGCATATCCTGACGGACTTCCATCTTCAGGACAGCCTTTCCCGGTTCAATGTGCACGATCTCGATTCCCATCAGGTAAAAAAAGGGGTTGGCATCCCTGCCGTCTTTTCTGATCTTTTCAAGATATGACATGACTCTCATGTACTGTTCAGAATATTCAGGGATTAAGATTGGTATTTTTTTCCGGCTCCCGGAATCTTTGAATCCCGGACAAATCCCTGCCGTTTTTTAAGGCGTCTCTTCCAAAAATGAGATGCCAGACTCTAAACTCCAGATTTTCCGGAAAATCTACCGTGCCCGGAAAGACCTGTTCGTATCACCCCTCACTCACAAGAGCCCCCAAACGGTTTTTCCAAGGGAGTGTTTTGTGATAGCACGTGGAACAGGAATTTATGAAAATGGTTCCGAAGTTTTTTTTGGCACCCGTAAAAAACACTATATTGTTCCGAGCACGACGTATGCTGTATGGAAACCGAAGAGACAAAGGAGATGCTTGCCGATCTGATCTGGCTTAACGCCCTGATCGCAACAGAACTCATCCAGGTAACCGAGAACACGTCTGCTATCCTGCGAAAATCCCCGCCTCCCGAGAGTTGTCTTATCGAGCACAACGCTCTCCGGGCAACTGCGCTACGGATTGCAGAAAAATACCGAAAGGATCCGGCACTCGCCCGGCACCTTGGCACACACCAGTAATGTTATTGGCAATCTCTGCCTACAGGTACTGAAATGTACCATTCTCGGTCGCATCCCGTTGCTACGGGTGCCGGTGCCCCGCATATAATTTCTGGCACCCGCCCGGAGCGATGAATGTACCCCGAAATAAAACCCGTGCTACTGTCATGTCTTCCACATCCGATATCCGATACAGCCTCGTGATTCCGGCATATAATGAAGAGAAACGCATCGGCACCCTTTTTGACACCATCACCGGTTTTGACGGGGAACTCATTGTTGTCTGTGACGGCACCGATGCGACGGCTGAAGTGGTGGAGCGGATCGCACAAAAACGGGCTGACCTTCTCATCCGCTGCCTTCGTTTCAAAAAAAGGCTCGGAAAAGGCGGTGGTGTGATTGCGGGACTTGCGGCAGCAAGGGCGCCCCTTGTCGGGTATGTCGATGCGGATGGCTCGACGAGTCTCGACGAATTAAAAAGCTTGTTCTCACAACTCGGTGCATATGACGGGGTGTTTGGCTCCCGGTGGGTGCCGGGGTCACATCTACAGGTTCGCCAGGGACTGCTCCGGCAGCTGGAGAGCCGGGGGTTTAACCTGTTCATACGCCTTGTCTTCGGGCTTGACTTCCGGGACACGCAGTGCGGGGCAAAAGTGTTTAAAAAATCCGCCATTGATGCGGTATTGCCGCTGATGGTCTCGCGTGGCTTTGAGTTCGACGTGGAACTGCTCTGGAGATTAACCGGGGCTGGATATAAAATCCGCGAAGTCCCCATCGCATGGCAGAACAAAGGGGATTCGCGTGTCCGGAAACGGGATATGATCATGATGCTTGCCGGTCTTTTCCGGGTCCGGTTACATACAGGAAATCCATGATACCCTCATCGGCAGAAGACCAGAAGAAAGAGGCATTCCGGCTGTTTGAAGACGGGCGTTACCAGGAATCACTCGAGCTCTGCCACCATCTTTTAGAGACGCTAAAAGAGCCCGCACTCGAAGTGCTCGCCGCGACAAACCTGTATTACACGGGAAAACTTGAGGATGCAGAGGTATTCTTCCGCGACCTGTGCCAGAAGATGCCGGAGTCTTCCTATGTCCACAGCTACCTCGCAAAAGTGCTGGAGGCGCGGGGTGATGAAGGGGCGATTGCCGAGTGGGGAACTGCCGTCTACCTCGACCCGACAAACCAGGACGCTGTGCGAAGTTATGCCGAGTACCTGGTCTCGCGAAAGGATTACCGGGGTGCGCTCCCGGTGCTGAAAAGGCTGGTCCAGCAGGGGAAAAAGCCCGGCGATGTGAAGAGCCTGATGCGGACGTTAATCGAGATTGGTGAGCCGCTGGAAGCAATTGCCACCTGCACGGTATTCGGTTCGGATCAAACGAAAAGTCCGGAATACCTGGATGCACTCTGCCTGACAAAGGATTACCGTTCTGCTGCGGAGGCAGCCCGGAAGGTCTATCGCGAACAGCCAGATCCTGCCATCTGGCAAAAATATCTCTACGCCCTTTCCCGGTATGACATCCCCGCGTCGCTGGATGCCTACGCCTCATACCTGCACGACGAGAAAAATCCCGATATCCTCTTTGATTATATCCAGCTTCTCAAATCAAACAAGGATTATAGTGGTGCGCTTGCCGCAACAAAATCGCTGCTGTTACAGGCAAACCTGCCACACTATCGTCTGGTTGAATGTGAACTGTATGCGTTAGTGGGGGATGAGACATCCGCACGTACCGCATACGAACGCGTAATTAAAGAGGAACTGGCATCAAAAAACGACCTGGAGACGCTTAGTATAATCATCGGGAAGTACCGCGATTACCTAAAAACGCATTCTTCCGGTAAAGAAGCGCTGTCGCGGTTCCTCCAGATCGTCTCATGCGACGTGAATGTCGTGAGCCTGCGGGAGACCGCACGGTTCTACGAGGAGGTGGGAGATGCCGCAGAAGCACGGTCGTGGTACTACCGGGCATACCGTGCCGATTACCTTTCCGGCGGGCTTCCCTATGCCACATTCCTCGCAGCGAACGGTGAGGAGCGGGAATGTGAAAAAGTTATGCTGTATATTCTCGCGAACGTAAAAAAAAGTGTTGATCTCGGGCGGGTGGCAGCGGTCATCGTTGACAAAAACGGCAGGATGTACCGTCTGAAGCGCTTGATTGCCCAACTGATCAAGCGGTTCGTTGAGCGGATGCCCACACTCAGCTCGGAAGAACGGGAACTGCTTGCCGTCTCCTTGTTTATTGCGGCTGAGAACGCCCTGAATGAAGGTGATTACTCCGGCTGCAAATATTACTGCCTCACCGGGATGGACGTGATCCCAGCCCATAGCCGGGCTATCAGGCTGGAGGACTACGTGCAGCTCGTTCGTGCGGCAAAGGAGCGTTCCATCGCTGACCGCAGGGTCATGCATACCCCGCCGGTAAAAAAACAGACGCCGGCAGCAGAACCAGTACAGCAGATCGCCGACCAGCTGTCTCTTACCGAGCAGGAACAAAAGATCGTCGAGTTCCTCCGGTCGCACCGCAAGGCAAGCGAGATGGACTTACGAAAGGTGCTCGGGACGCGCCGGATTGTCGGGATTGTCAACCGGCTTGTGGCAAAAGCGACAGCACAGGGAATTATGTTAATCGAGAAGAAAGGGGTAAGTGAGGATGGAGAGGTCTATGAATATTCCGGAACCTGAACAGATGGACCGGCGCCAGCTCGAGAGCACAAATATCACAAATGCACTCCGGAGGGGAACAGTCCCGGCGAGCGGGCTCGAACGGATTGCCGTCGGACTCGATGTGGAAGAGGGTGTGATAGGAAAACAGCTGGACTACGTCGCACAGAGCGGGGGGGACTTAAAGTTTATCCGGGGCGATTACGGCAGCGGCAAGACGTTTCTTGTCGCCCGTGCGCTTGAGATTGCGTGCCAGAAAGGGTTTGTCACGACACAAGTTGTCATCTCCCCTGCGACACCGCTCTACAAGATCAAAGCGATCTACCAGGAAATTTGTGCAAACCTCCGCACAAAAGAGGATGAACACGCGTTAAAGACCGTGGTGGACAACTGGCTCTTTGCGATAGAAGAACGGTTGATGTCGGTGAGCGGTACCGCAACAGAGGATTCCCTTCTCGAAGCGGCAACCGAACGTGAGATCGAGGCGGCGCTTGCGGGTATTTCCGAGATGAATACCGCTCTTGCTGCGGCACTGCGCACGTACTACCGGGCAAACAATGCCGGCGACTTTCAGCTGGCGCAGGCGGCGCTCGGGTGGATCGCTGCCGAACCCAACATCGGCAGGGACTTCAAGCAGAAAGCAGGGATCCGTGGGGATATCGACGACTCCATCGCGTTTCTCTTTCTCCGGGGGCTTGTCACCATCATCCACGGTGCAGGCTACAGCGGGCTTGCGATCGCTGTCGATGAGATGGAAACTACGCAGGGTCTGCAGAGGAACCAGCGCGAGAAAGGGTACCACACGCTCGTACGGATCATTGATGCGCTCGACCGGGGCGAGATGCCACGCTGCTATTTCCTGTTCACCGGAACTCCGGCGTTATATGACGGGTCGCGGGGCATCCGTTCCGTTCCTCCACTCTTCGACCGCATCAGCGTGGTGCAGACAGACTCGTACCGGAACCCCCGCCAGCCTCAGATCATCCTTTCAAAATTTGATTTCGGCAAACTTGAACTGGTCGCACTCAAGGTCATTGACGTATATTCTCAGGCGTACCGGGAAGTGGACCGGGAGAAAGTATCGCACCGGTTTATCCGCGCCATGATCAAAAAGATCACGACCCGTTTCGGCGGCAGGGTAGACGTGATCCCGCGGATATTTTTAAAGGAGTTCGTTGATGTGCTGGATAAATGCGAGCTCTACGACAAGTACAATCCCTGGGATGCCTATGAGTTTGATGCCGATCATCTCAAAGGCGAACTGAAAAAAGAAGAAGAAGCGGTCATGGTGGTGGAGTTCTGACCGGTCAGGTTATCACAATGTTTTATGCTTTGGCAGGAGAATTTACCGGTATGAGATGGTGCATCACCCTGCTTGTTGCTGCGGTGCTCCTTTTTTGCATAATGCCCGGCGCAGGCGCAATATCGATCAGCATCAATGCATCACCGGGTGAAGCACATGTCGGTGATACGGTTACGCTCAGTGGATCAATAACTGGGATCAAAACGATTGCCGTGTACCTCTTTGTTGTCGGCCCGGAACTTGACACCCGCGGGGTAACCCTCGACAATCTCAATATTCCCGCTGGACGGGGTTTGTTCACGACGGCTCCCGTGAATATGAACGATGGCAGCTGGGTATACCAGTGGGATACCTCTGTGATACTCGGGGAACTCAGGCCCGGAACCTACACGGTATACGTGGTAAGCTTCCCGATGGACCGGTTGCGGTTTGTCCGCGAGGAGCATGCAACTGCCGATATTACCTTTTTACCTTCGGATAAACCGGTAAATGAAGTGCCACTTTCACCTGCCCTTCCGGTTATTGCACTGGGCATTACCGGGATTGTCGGGTGTTTTCAGCTGCACCGGAGGGAGAAGTAGGATTTTATATAATTTTAAAATACCATTCGGAATGTAGTTGGAAAGGCTCAGCTGATGGGTTACCGTTTCATTTGTTGATGCAGTGCACTGCATACAGGGGGACCGATTTAATGTTGTTATCAAATCCAAAATTTTTTGTGGATATCCGGATGGCATACGGCGGATGGTAATATTCAATAAATTGTGCAAGGCTTTTTGATCGCACATTTTCGGAAGATTTGACTTCAATAGGGATGATATCGCCGGTTTTATTCTGAATGATAAAGTCCACTTCTGCATTTCCCTGCGATTCCCAGTAATAGGGGGTGTACCCATTTGCAAGAAGTGCAAAAGAGACGTAATTTTCTGTAAGGGCACCTTTGATGGTATCCAATTGTGAACTTTTTTGTAGAATAAGGTGTGCGGGTATACCGAAATGAGCGCAAAGGAGACCCGTATCAGTCATGTAGATCTTGAAGAAGGATGGTTCTTTATACACAGAAAGAGGAAGTCTGCCTTCTTTGGCTCTGTTGCAGATGATAATAACACCCGATTCTTTGAGCCAGTTGAGTGCTGATTCATACACATTTGCACGAGCACCGGATTTGATAAGCCGGTATTGAAATTTATGATTTGATTTTGCCAGTTGTGCAGGGATGCTGCGAAACACCGCCATAATTCTTGTCGTTTCTGCAGGATCTGCATATTTTGCCATATCGGCGATATATGCATCACTGATATTTTTCTGAACTGAATGGAGAAGATCAAAGTCCTGCCTTTTTCTGCACTCCAGAATCGCACCTGGCATACCCCCTACCACAAGGTACAGCAAAAAGAGATCGAGAGCGGTATCGTGCAGTGCCATCTGGGTATCAGAATTATATGAATCCCTGATCAGTTCAGAAAGATCCCGTTTCCCCGCTGCCCATAAGAACTCTTCAAAATCGAGCGGGTACAGGGAAATCATCTCAACCTTTCCGACAGGAAATGAGTATTGTTCCCGGTTAAGAGCGACCCCGAGCAGGCTGCCGGCAGCGATAATGTGATAATCGGGAAGATCTTCGCAGAAGTACTTCAGGGATGTCAGTGCCTGCTCACATACCTGGATCTCATCAAAAAAAAGCAATGTTTCGTTCGTTAGTATCGTAGTCCCGTATAATGCAGAAAGTTCTTTTATGATCCGGGAAGGATTCAGATCACGTGTAAAGATTTTTGCCGCCTCTGCATTTGCCTCAAAATTTACGTACACAACATTTTTGTAATGTTTTTTCCCAAATTCAAGGATCGAATAGGTCTTCCCCACCTGGCGGGCTCCATACATGAGAAGAGGCTTATGATGAGGAGTATTTTTCCATATTTTTAACCGGGCTGAAATTTTTCGGTCCATAAACAGGATCTTATCTACACTTTTTTGATTATAATTGTGTCGGTTCATTACACTTTTTCGACCATTGGCGATAATTGAAAATGTTTTTTGTCCACCTCTAGTGAGGTCTGTTATCACCGGGGATATGAGAAAATGGGTCTGGTGATGCAATAAGCAATCTGTTCAGTGAGATTCCGGATACTGCCATTCCTTAATACCAATGGATATGAACAATTAGTGAGACGAAGATTACTGATGGTAAGGAGAAAGAAAAGCCAGCGGATATCCCCGTTCAGGTTCTACTGCCTTGATGAGAATTCCCTGTAAGAATCTGCGAACAGGTGCGCGAAGCATGTGTAGCGGGGCGGCGAAGTTCCGACCCATTATTTTAAAAAAAGTAAAGCAGATGAATTATCGCGTTGCGGGAACACGAAGTTTCGTCGATAGATTGCGACTATTCCAAAAAATATTTGTGGGGGCTTTTTCCCCACATCTTCGTATTTTACAGTTCACGTCCACTTGCCGATTACCGGTATATCAGTTGATATGCCATACACAACCGCGTCAGCACCATTGCGATAGAACACACCCCCACGGTACACGCCGACCTCAGACATGCCATCTCCGTTCCAGTCGCCGATTACCGGTATATCAGTTGATAGACCATACACAACCGCGTCGGCGCCATTGCGATAGAACACACCCCCGCGGTATACGCCTACATCGGATATGCCATCTCCATTCCAGTTGCCGACTACCGGTGTATCAGTTGATATGCCATACACAACCGCGTCAGCACCATTGCGATAGAACACACCGTCGCGGTACACGCCAACCTCAGACATGCCATCTCCGTTCCAGTCGCCGACTACCGGTGTATCAGTTGATATGCCATACACAACCGCGTCAGCACCATTACGATAGAACACACCGCCGCGGTAGATGCCGACCTCAGATATGCCATCTCCGTTCCAGTCACCGACTACTGGTGTATCAGTTGATATGCCATACACAATCGCGTCAGCACCATTACGATAGAACACACCACCGCGGTACACACCAACATCTGTTGTAGCGGCTTCGACTACTTTATGACTTAAAGTTTTACCTGCATTATTCCCATTTTGCCCCTCAGGGAACCATCCAGTTAAATTATCTCTGATAAAAATACTTTTTAGGTGGTGTCCCGAGTCTGATGGATCATAATAAGCCCAAATCTCAACATGTTGAGGTTCATAATTTGCATAATAATAAGGCATTGAATATTCGATACCGCCCGATAAAGATTTGGCGGTAATCTTATATGTTTTCAATTTTTCGTTGTTAATGATAATTTGAATGTTTTTATCAGTGTAAATATTGTCACCTGAACTGATATTCCAAATCATATCTCCAAGATCCTGAATTACTTCACTACTTTTTTCCCACTTGAGGGTTCCAGAGCCGTATTCAGCATTATATGATAATGCATTTTTCATTTCCGTCCAAGTAACGCCAATATCTGAAGATTTATTACTATCTTTTACAGAATCCCATGATGTTCCTGTACTCTCTTGCCATGTGTATTCCCAACGGCCAAGCGCTACACCAGTAGGTTGTTCAGTTGATTTATAGTATGCATACCAAATATTTCTACAGTTTAACCTCATATCGTCTATTGAATTGATACTTGGATTACGATCTTTATGCATTGTCAATGCTGATTTTAATGCTTCTTTATAGTCTAATTTTTTAATTGTCGGCCAATAACTCCAAGGATCTGTAGATAGACCTCCTCTGTCTACTTGCAAGGGGCCAATCCCAGAAGAGAACCAGAATTTGCCGTACAAATCAGAATGATCCAAGGAATCCGCTGGAACTTTGCAGCTATGTGCAGAATATCCTGCCTTGCCTCCTTCTCCCCACATTAATGCTGCAAGCATCATTTTGTATTGATCTTTGCTTATTTGCCAGTCCGTGTTGAAATATTCAGAATTGGCTGGATCAATTAGGGTGTCTAAATAATTTAGCAAATCAACGTCAGTAGAACCTTCTATAGTGGGGGATGGATTTGTCACCGTAAAAGTTACTGCGCCAGAAGTCCCGCCATCTGGGTTTACTACAGTAATGCTGTGACTACCCGTGATAGCAATATCTGTTTTTAATATACTGGCGGTAAGCTGAATTGAAGAAACAAAATTAGTTGTCCTATTAGATCCATCCCATTTAACCTTGGCACCATTCACGTAGTTCGCTCCATTTAACGTAAGGGTGAAGGCTTCGCTACCAGCAGTGATGGAGACAGGGAGGATTGTAGTGATAGTGGGACTTGGTAAAGTGGGAGAATTGACCGTGATATAGTTAGCAACCGTCTTGGTATTTGACCCAGCTGCATTTGTTGCGTTTAGTGAAACCGTGTAGGTATTGGCACTGTCATAGGTGTGGACCGGGTGCTGCACTGTGGCATTCACCGACGATCCATCGCCAAATGACCAACTCCATGATATCGGGTTCCCGGTGGATTGATCGGTGAACTGAACAGTCAGTGGTGCTGTTCCGGAGGTGGGGTTAGCAGTGAATGCAGCAACCGGCTCTGATGGATGCACGACATCGGAACGCCAGAGGGTGTTAGGACCATAGCCTGTATATTCAGGCCATCCAGGGTAATAGCTTCTGTTTTTGTAAATATCGTATGGATCTGTCCTGTTTTGAATATACCCTCCCCTATTAACCTCAAAGTGGAGGTGAATTCCAGATGATTCTCCAGTATTCCCCGATCTACCTATAAATTCTCCTTGATTTACAGATTTCCAGCTTGCATAATTTACATCAGCTTTGTCTTTATAAGGAATTCCGGATACAACGCTATCCAAATGGGCATACAAAGTGAAGTAGTTATTACCATTATAGTCCTTTTTATTGTGCCTGATAAGTACAAATGTGCCATAGCTATCGCTTGTTGAATACATGACTACACCGTCCGCGGCTGACAATACATCGAAGGATTGCCATGTAGATGAAGTATCGTTTATATAATCAATCCCCTGATGAGCGTCCGGGTCCGGGTTCCAAGTATAGACCCAACCTTGAATAATGTTAATGCTCGGATCATTGTAGGGGCGTGTGAGGAAACCTTCATCTGTGGAAGAATTGACTGTAATGTAACCCGTCCGTGTGAGGGTATTGCTGCCCGCCGAATTCGTTGCGGTCAGCGAAACCGTATAGGTTTCAGCATTGTTGTATTTATGGATGGGATTTTGTTTGGTTGAATTTGTTGTATCCCCGTCACCGAATACCCAGCTCCAGCTGGTTGGCGTGTTTGTCGAGCTGTCAGTGAATGTCACAGTTAACGGTGCGTTGCCGGAGGTGGGAGTTCCTACGAAGTTGGCAATTGGGGTAGTCCCAACAGTCCCAGTCACAGAGGCGTTTAATATATAACTTTCAATTGAACATGCTCCATATCCGACATTAAAGTAGCCGTTGCCATTCCAACTTGGTCCCCAACTATTTTTAACAATCCAGTATTTCCCAGTATCATTATAGCCTACAATAACAACTGCGTGATTAATTGAATTGGTGTTAGAATTAGAACATTTATAGATGCCAGAATTATCAAAATAGCCTCCTACTGCATCTCCTATACCCATACCTGCAGTGAGTGGGCTTATTTGAAGAGATTTTTTAATATTTGTTTGGCTATATTCGAACTGGTTCCAATTGTTTATTTTCCATAACCTGATATTGCTATTCAGCGGGTTGATACAAGTTGCATTGGAACAACCATTATTAATTTTATTTTTACAACTACAAACTGTAGCGGAGGAGTTGTGCAAATATCCTATTGCTGCATTATCAGAATTTAAATAAACAGAACTCTGGAGAGCCTGGCTGAAATTTTTGCCGACAGATGCATTCAACTGCTCTTCAAATTCATCCAATGAATCTATCAATTTAAGGCTTCTTTCTATCCCTATCTCTTCTTTTCTCTCAGTAACTTCATTTTTTAGATTTTCTATAAAAGAAATAAGTTGTTTCACATCGTTTTCATTTATTTTTAAATCATTTCCATTTTTATCTCCATTCACATATTTTACAGCAGGCGTATATTTTACTATTAACTCAGGAAGTCCGATTAAAAGTATCGGTTCTTGGATTAAGATGTTCTTAATTTCCGGGCTATATTCATAGTAAATCTCCACGTATTTATCTTTTAAAGATACATCTCTGAATTTTCTCAATGAACCCAAAACATCTTCTGGATAAAATACATTGCCTGAGTTTACTGCGATCTCTACAGAACAGGTGCCCCCACTACAACTGCAACTGTCATCAACATAGGGGAAACTCGATTCGTCTACAGTCCCGTTATTCTTAATGGAATCCAAAGCATAATCAGGCCTTCCACCGCAGCAGCTACCTCCTTTAGCAGAGCCACTACAATTTGCTACGAGATACTCTTCAGAAAGATCTGGATCGAAATTCGGGTTATTAGTAGCAATATTGTATTGCGCCTCAATCATTCCTATAACTGAAAATGCCCAGCAACTACCGCAATCCCCTTGATTTTTAACGATAGTTAGCCAGTCCCCTCCATCTTTATTTCTCCAGTCAAAAGTATTGGGAAGACTCACTTGACTTTCTTCAGCAGTTTCGTCTACTTTTTTAATCGGTCCGACTTCGAATACACTCCTTGAAATTTTTTCATCTAAATTCATCAACTCTACAATTGACTTGCTTGTCATGTCCGGCAAAACACACGCAGCATATTCTTGGGAAAAAGAATTTTTTCCATCCGTTATTGTTTCTGTATAATATCCATGCTTTTCGCAGTAAGAGTATTTCTTTCCGCATTTTCCCTCAAAAAAGTCCCAAGCGTCACATTGACTTCCATCTGGAAACGTGCAAATTCCTATCTGTGTTTCAGGGATTATTTTATATTGGTATCCTGACTCCTTACAGTAAACTGACGATGGATTTGCCATCCCTATTTTCATTTCGTTTGATTGGTTAGCAGGTTCAAGTACGTTACTCCCATAATTAGAAGTATCAACAAATCCACAACATAAAGCTAAACCGATCATCATTAAAATCGCAAATAGTATAAGTGGAATTTTTCCCTTGATTTTTGTAAAATTCATAATTAATCAAACCTCCTCCTATGGACAGATCCCTTTGAAATAATCCCATTCATTACATACGGTCCCGTCTGATAATATGCAAGCAGCGCATTCTTGGGTAAAAGAGCAATTTTTATTTGTAGTAATTATTTTCCCGCCATGCCTTTCGCAGTAAGAGTGGTCATTTCCATATTTTCCATTAAAAAAGTCCCACGCTTCACATTCACTACCATCTGGAAACGTGCAAATTCCGACCTGTGTTTCGGGGATTATTTTAAATTGGTATCCTAATTCCCGGCAGTAACTTGCAGCAGGATTTGGTATACCTTGTATCGCTTTGTCTGGTACTATTAAGCCATAATAAATTAACACAACACAAAAAATACCAATTGCCACTCCAATTATCGCAATACTTTTTTTCATATGCATTCACCCCCGGCATCATCTATCTCCGCGTGTACCCTCATGTTGTAATCCACGTCTCCTGTCAGCATAAATACCAGCGGCGCAAGCATGACTAACATCAATGTAATCCAACAGAATTTATCAGGTGTTCGATTTTTCTTCATCACCGTCATCCTCCTAATAATCTCACATTCTATACTAACGCCTATTTTGATCCTGCGCGTTCAGCAGGTCTGAACCTTCATGAACTACAACGTCTTGCTTCAGGGTTACTGATTCTCCCGGTGATCCATCCGACAACGCAGAAACCCCGGCTGTTAGACTAACCACACAGAGAAAAGTCAACGTGAACAATACAATCTGTTTTAACGAACTGGATTTTTGCATACGATACACCGGCTTTTTATATTGACATATAGTGCCCTGTTCGTTGACACGATATAGTTTGCTATTTGTTCTCACCCCGATAAGTCATCAAAACCCTCCAACAACCTAAAATCGATAAAGAACCAATCCTAAAAATACAATTCGAAATCTAATTATATTCCTTGCATCCATTTCCCTTTCAGGAAATAAAATGAAAACTGTTACAGGGAATTTACTGAAAGGTAGTTGTGTTGTTCTGATTCTCTTGTGTGCAATTATATTCGCAGGATGTACTTCAACCACAGCTCCCGCCCCAGGCACTACACCGCAAATGACGCCGACGCCAGCACCAACCCAGGTTCAGACGTCTCAGACAAATGCACAAACAACCGCAGCGCCTGCAATAACTAATATGCAGGTTGTTACAACGACAGCGAAACTTGCCAAGGGCGTTACCCTCACGTATCCACAAGACTGGAAGAAGGAAGAGCTATCTGCAAGTGGATTTCGGGATTATGGGCGGGATACGATAAACATTGCAAACTTTTTCTCTCCTGACATTACACCTGATAGGGCACTGGTAGCCCAACCAAATGTAGATAAATCTACATACACGACGTTAAGTATCGATGTGGATCCAACTCCTGTAAGTGATTTCGAACAATATTTTAATTTGGTCGCAATCAAGCTACAAGAAAAGTATGGTCATATCGACATTACGAAACATAATTACCAGCTCAAAATTTCCGAATCCGATATATTTCCCGGTTACAAATCGTATCAATTGGATTTTGACACGGCGAATATGAGAGGAATGTACATTTTTACAAATGTAGACGGAACCATCTATATTTTTGCATTCAAAAACCCCTCGCCCTATTCAAAGGAAGTTCGTGAAATATATGACTCGATAAGTATTGTTCCGCAGGTAACAACGCAAAAACAACGCTGATTGAATATTCTCCTTTAATTTTTGTGTCAGGACTGTACAAAATTTTATTCCGTGGAGAATGAAAGATCCTGATGACAAAATACTTTTTTCGACACTACCAGAAAATATGGGTGCCCCTTGTCTATTCTACCTTCAGGAAAATGCAAAGATGCTGGAAAAGATGCCAGAATTCTCACGTCGGAGAACTGGAAAAAGCCACAATTTGACCCCCGTTCTCCAAACAGAGTCTGATTTATACCCCCTACAATGCCCACAGATGCCCTTTAGAAGCGTTTTAACAACCTCTTTTTTCTGTCGGTGTTATTTTACACAGATTTACCTGAGATCGTGGCAGGGAACCCCCTTTTTAGAGGTATTTTAAATGCGTCCGATTGCCAAACGGAGCCCAAATTGAGGACCTTTTCAAACGGAGCCCGATACGGGCTTCTTTTGGTGAGGTCAGATCCCAATCGGAGGCTGAATTGAGCCCGGATGGGGTGTATGTCACTATGTGTGGATCGGGCTCTGACTTCCTGGAAAAAGCCCCCTCTGTAATTGATAAACGAGATGGGGGATCTCCGATCCAGGTATCGTCCCCGGAACTGTCACGGTAGCCGAACTCGTACTGGGCACTACATGGCGAAGCAGGAAATATATCGCCCTCCTCTCCCGCCTCCCGCCGTGCTTAATAAAATGTACATGATTCCCCCAATGACAAAAGTATGCAGCTGTAAAAAAAACGGTTCGAAGCCGTTTTCATATTTGGAAAAAGTATCCCCGTTCTACTGCACACAAATACCGTTACGGATTATCACGGGAGATCATCCCCGGCTTTTTGCGTGCCGGTCTCTTCGAGCCATTTCCACAGCGGCATGGACCTGATCGAACCTCTCATCCCGAACCATTCGCACTCTTCAGTTTTGTCAGCATTCTCCGAGAGGATCAGGAGATTGTCGCATTGTAACTCCCGTGCAGCTTTTAATAATGCCCGGACCTCGCGTGACCGTGTGCGTTCGTCCTGCAGATCCGTGCAGACCTGGATAAGTGCCGTGATCTGGTTCTGTTTTTTCACAACAAAATCAACTTCTTCCTGCTGGGAATTCTTCCAGTAATAGATCCTGATCTCATTATTTAGCTGCTGCTTCCACAACTCAATGGCAACAAGATTCTCATAGAGCCGTCCGCGGTTTTCAGAAAACCGGAATGCTTTTGCCGCTACAAACCCGTTATCCGTGCAATAGATTTTTTTATTTGCGGCAACCTGCTCTCTCACTTTATAGGAAAACCGGGGCAGTGAAAAGAAGAGGAATGCCTCTGTCAGGTATCCAAGATATTTCTGTACCGTCACCGGGCTCTTGCTGTGGGTCAGCCGTGCAAGTGACCCGTACGAATATTCTTGTGCAATATTCGAGAGGAGGTACGTGGCAAGGTCTTCGATCGCAGAAACGTCACGGATCTTAAACCGCTTTACAATGTCCTTGTACACGATCGAATCAAAGAGTGTACCAAGATAATCACGTGCAGGGATATTCTTTAAGAGGGGTTCGGGGAATCCCCCGCTGTTACTATACTCTGCAAGCTCCGACACTTTTTCGAGAGTCGTTCGTTTGTGAGGGGCGATCTGGAGACATTCCCGGAACGAGAACGGCATGATCGTGGTCTGGAGATATCGTCCGGTCAAATGGGTAGCCAGTTCTGAGCTGAGCAGGTGCGAGTTGCTTCCCGTGATATAGAGAATATAGTTCTGCCGTGCGAGCCGGTTAACGAAAAGTTCCCAACCCGGGAGGTTCTGGATCTCATCAAGGAGTAGCACGCGGGGATCTTCGTACACTGAATTGATCGCAACAATGATCTCATCGTAATCGGTTAGTACGGTAAGTCTCTCATCATCGAAATTGACGTAGCCGAATTTCTCGTTGGGCGAAAGGTGGTGGATGGCAAAGAATGATTTTCCCGCCCGGCGTGGACCGGTAATGACTTTGATGATGGAACTGTCTTTGCCGGATATTTTATTTTCCCTTTTGATGTATCGCTCTCCAGTCATCCGCATAAGATCGCGCTGCTGGACGAGCAGGATATCACGGACTGTCAAAATTTAGGCACCAATGATACTGTACTTATCGAAAATAGATAAAATTATCCATAACACTAAACGAAATAAGATAAAATCAATCCCAGAATGAAAGGGCTCACCGGCACCTGGAGACACCTCCCATAATCGAGAACGATCTTTGGAAGAAATTTTCTTGACGCACTTACCAAAAAAAAGAATCTTACCCATTTTTGCCCGAACTCTGCCGCCGGATCCTGATCGAATTTGCATGGGCGTGCAACCCTTCTGCCGTTGCAATAGTCTCAACGATATCCCCGATCGTCTCAAGCCCGTTCCGGTCGATCATCTCAACCGACGCAGTCTTGCAGAAGTGCTGCACGTCAAGCCCGGAATACATTTTGGAATACCCGGCGGTTGGCAGCACGT
>Ga0247842_10004859_pt1 | contig 16410 bp, 17 predicted proteins | sample LaCruzMarch2015__3_FD_192411 | JGI IMG/M metagenome (GOLD analysis project Ga0247842, IMG submission 192411) | Freshwater microbial communities from meromictic Lake La Cruz, Castile-La Mancha, Spain - LaCruzMarch2015_19m | ecosystem: Environmental > Aquatic > Freshwater > Lake | place: Spain...
GTTAAGTGTTAAGTGTTAAGTGTTAAGTGTTAAGTGTTAAGTGTTAAGTGTTAAGTGTTAAGTGTTAAGTGTTAAGTGTTAAGTGTTAAGTGTTAAGTGTTAAGTGTTAAGTGTTAAGTGTTAAGGAGAATAAGAGCATTATTATTAATTACATTATATGAAGAGATTTTTTGAACGAAAAAGATGCGTGATAAACGCAATTTTAATTCTGTTTTTACTGACTGCACTGCCGCTCAGGGCACAGGTTACGTATGATATATATGACAGGATTAACAGAAACATGGATATCTTCGGCAAGATTTACAAGGAAATCGCGCTGAACTATGTTGACAGGATTGACGCCGATAAATTTTTTGAGGCAGGCATTGAAGGAATGCTTAAAACCCTCGACCCCTATACTGTTTATTATAACGATAAAAATCAGGATGCCCTTGAACTTATTACAAGCGGAAAATACGGCGGCATCGGGATTTCAATCAGTATAAACGACACAGCCGTAGTTGTAACCGATGTAATGCAGGGATACGAGGCTGAGCGTAAAGGTTTGCGCCCGGGAGACGTACTTAAACAAATAGACGGCGTTGAACTGAAGGGGATGAAGATTGAAGACATTCGCAGAAGAGTACGCGGACAAGCCGGAACGAAGATTAACATCAATGCCGAGAGAGAAGGAACACCTCTGAACTTTAATCTTACAAGACAAGAAATTATTCTGAAAAGCGTATCTTACGAAGGGTTTTTAGGCAATCCTGAAGAAGGGATTGCTTACATACGGCTTGACAGGTTCTCGAATATATCAGAAAATGAAGTCGCAAACGCGATTAAGACACTCAAATCAAAAAATGAGCTTAAAGGGTTAATACTTGATTTACGCGGCAACGGCGGAGGATTGCTTGAATCCGCAATCGGAATACTGAATAAATTAGTCGAGAAAAACAGTTTACTCCTGACAACACGCGGAAACACAAAAGATTCCGAGAAAAAGTTTTTTTCAAAAGAAGACCCTCTGGTGTCTGCCGAAGTGCCTGTGGTAATTCTGATTAACGGCGGAACAGCTTCCGCTTCGGAAATAGTTGCAGGAGCCGTTCAGGACCTTGACCGCGGAGTTATAATCGGTTCAAAATCATTCGGTAAAGGACTTGTACAGCAGATTAAAGACCTTGATTATAATTCGCGTTTAAAGATTACTAATGCGCGTTACTTTACTCCTTCCGGCAGATGGATTCAGGAGAAGAATTATTTTGAAGAGAATAAATCCGGTGTTTTTCTTATCCCCGAATCGTTCAAACAAAAAGAATTCAAGACTCTCGGGGGCAGAACAGTATATGCCAACGGCGGAATTTCGCCCGACATTGAAGTGAAAACAGAACCGGAGAGTGAAATCCATTTTGCCTTACTGATGAAAGATATGTTTTTTAAGTACGCAACCGCTTACCTCGCAAAAAATCCCGGATTAAAAGTCTATCGCGCGCCCGGGAATGTTTCTGAAGATTTTAAAAACTTCGTGACCGCTTCCGGTTTCCTTTACCGGTCTGAGGCGGATAAAAAAATAGATGATTTAAAAAAAATTGCGCAGAAGAAAAACTATTCTGAAAAGTACGCCGAATACCTGAATAAGATTGAAGGCGAGTTAAGCAGGGAAAAGGATATGGAAATGGACAGGGCAACAGATGAAATTAAAAAGAGTATTGCGACGGAGATTAACAAGATGCTGGTTGCCGAGAAAGAACAGATTGAAGAAGGATTCAGCTCGGATGTTCAACTTCAGGAAGCAATAAGAATTATTAAGGATAATTCCAGATACAAAGGTATATTAAGTGTTAAGTTTTAAGTAAAAATAATTATAAATTTAAAAAACATCGTTATGATTACACTCTTTTTTATTTTCATAGTATTATTCGTTATACTATTGGTTGCCAAGAAACAAAACTCTTCAAACCAGCAGGCAATAAAGGCAATAGGCACACTTCAGATGATTATGGTTGCAGGGATGATTATATCCATAATTGCAGCCTCCGTATCTCAAATCGGCGCGGGATATATCGGCGTTCCGGTGCTGTTCGGAAACGTACAGGATAACATTCTCAGAAGCGGACTTAATATCATAAATCCGCTTGTTGAAGTTGAAAAACTTGACACGAAAATTCAGGCATACACAATGTCAGGGGTTAAAGATGAAGGTGCGGTAAAAGGCGATGACGCTATTGTAGTGCTGTCATCCGACGGTCTGAGCATGAAACTTGACGTAACAGTTTGGTTCAAGCTGAGCGAAAATGAAGCACCGGGATTATTGCGGAATATCGGCATTGATTACGTAGAAAAAATTGTGCGTCCCGCTACGCGGACGGCTTTAAGAGATGTTTCGGTAGGATTCACCGCAACGGAAATGTATTCCACAAAACGCGAGGATTTTATCTCGCAAATTTCTAAAAACCTCGAAAAGTCATTCGAGGGCAAGGGAATACTTATGGAAAAAATCCTTTTGAGAAACATTGAACTGCCGGGAAAAGTGCGCGAAGCGATTGACGAGAAAATATCCGCCGAGCAACGGGCACAGCAAATGGTTTACGTTCTGCAGAAAGAAAAGCAGGAAGCCGAAAGAAAACAGGTTGAAGCAAAAGGAATAGCCGAAGCGCAAAAAATTATCTCCAATACAATTAATCCTCAGTATTTACAGTGGAAATATATCGAAGCGCTTAAAGACCTTATGAACTCAAAAAACAACACGATTGTAATTACTCCGTACGATCAGAAACTTACGCCTCTGCTTAATCTTAACCAGAAATCGCAACAATAAACAATGTTCAATTAAATAATGTTCAGTAATCGAAGGAATAAATATTTTGTTACCCTTTTGTTCTGCGGAGCTGCAGAACTTTTTGGATCATTTTGTTTTCTTTTTTGCAAACAGGAAAAAGTTCTGCTGAATGCATATAATAAAGATACAGTTTTTAAATCAGACAGCATATCAGAAAAAAAAGACACAATAAAAAAAAATTCCGTACAAATGGATTTACACGAAGTAATTAAACTGCATTATGAATCAACCGTCATTGATTCGCATAACGATTATCTTTATCAGGTATTCAAACGCGGAGCCGAATTTGGCACACGGGATAAGTTTACCCAGTCCGGACTGCAGAGGTTTTCAGAGGGCGGAGTTGACATGCAGGTGTTCGCGATCTGGATTCCGTCAAGCGAAGAAAAAAGGGCGAATGCCTTTGCCAAAGAGCAGATAAACAGACTTAAAAGAATCGAAGCAAAATACTCCGGTGAATTTGAAATAGCTTACAATTCCGCGGATATTGACAGGATAATAAACTCGGGAAAGTTCTGCGGTATGATGGGTATAGAAGACGGCGCGGCAGTCGGGAATGATGCTGATAACGTTAACGATTTTTTTAAGCTCGGTATAAGATATATCGGGCTGACGTGGAACAGATCGAATCTGATAGGTACTTCCGCAAAGGATGAATCCGCAGGCGGAAAAACCGCAGAACCCGCCGGCGGGCTGACAAAATTCGGTTTCGAAGTTGTAAAAAGAATGGATGAGATTGGTATGCTGATTGACGTATCACACATCGGCGAAGGCGCTTTTTGGGATGTTGTAAAGACGACGAAAAATCCGATTATCGCTTCACATTCGGGCTGTTACAGTCTGAATCCGCATTTCAGGAATCTGACCGACGAACAAATAAAAGCAATTGCGGAATCGGGCGGTGTGATAATGGTGAATTTCCTCGACGATTTTATAAACGAAAACGGAAAGTCAACGCGTACGCCGGGAATTGATAATATGTTCGGCGATGAAATTGACGGATTATACGCTATATACAAGGACGATATGATAAAATTCAACGAAGAAAGATACAAATTGATTTCTTCGAAAAAATACAAAGCGGGAACAAGCGTGGATGACCTTATTGACCACATTGATTATATTAAGAAGCTTGTCGGAGTTGATTACGTCGGGCTTGGTTCGGATTTTGACGGAGGAATAACTCCGCCAGTCGAAATATATGACGCAACGTGTTATCCTATCATTACTATCAAACTTGCAGAAAGAGGATACACAGCGGAAGAAATCAGGAAAATACTCGGGCAGAATTTTTTGAGGGTTTTCAGGAAAGTCTGCGGATAAAGAAAAAGAAGTTACACAGAGGTCACAGACCTGCCTGCCGTCTACCTGGCGCAGACAGGCAGGCAGGGAAGAACTTTTTTTTATAATAAGAGCGATTGTTTAATTTTTAAAAATATTTTTTAAGCGAAAAACACATGAACGAAAGCAATAAATTAAGTCAGGAAGAACTCATACGGGAAATAGAAAAAAAGGCGGAAGAAATTAAACCCGCAAGACTTGATGAGATTCTGAAAGAAGAGAATAAAATTAAAGATAAAGGCGGAAAGCTGAATTTAACAAAGTTTTCTCAATTCTTTAAAAATCTGAAATTAGCAATGGAAATGCTGAAGGATTACAGGTCGAAAAGTTACACAAACATACCATGGCGCTCGATAGCGCTTCTGGCGGCGGGAATCATATACTTTATGAATCCTTTTGATATAGTACCTGATTTTTTTCCGATAATCGGCTTTACAGATGACGCCGTTATGCTGGCGGCAATATTAAAATCAATGCAGGGAGACCTGAAAAAATACTGTGACTGGAAGGGATACAAAGCAGAGGAGTACTTCGTATAAATGCAGGATACAGCAAAAATATTATTTATAGGCGATATAGTAGGAGAGCCGGGTTTTAATATAACAAGTTCTTTACTGCCGGGATTTATTACTAAATACAACGTTGATTTTGTAATTGCCAACGGAGAGAACATCTCCGGCGGTATGGGAATTCTCGAAAAAGACGGGAACAGATTATTATCACTGCCGATAAATGTATTAACAGGCGGTAATCACACACTTGACAAGATACAATCACACAAATACATACACGATGCGGAAAGAATTCTGCGCCCGTTGAATTACCCGAAGGGAGTTTACGGAAACGGATATGGAATTTATAATGTTAAAGACAGAGGATATAAGATAGCTGTTATTAACCTTTTGGGGCGGGTTTTCATGAAACCACTTGACTGCCCTTTCAGAGGATTTGACAGAGTGATAGAAAAAATACAGGAAACAACCAAGGTAGTAATAGTTGATTTTCATGCAGAAGCCACGTCAGAAAAAATTGCTTTCGGCTCTTACGCGGACGGAAGGGTTTCTGCAGTGCTTGGAACGCACACGCATATACAGACGGCTGATGACAGAATAATGGCAGGCGGAACGGCATATATAACTGACGTCGGAATGACGGGTCCTTATGATTCGGTTATAGGAATGAAGAAGGATTCGTCGGTTAAAAGATTCATATTCGGTACACCTCATAAACACGAGGTTGCGGCTGATGAGGTGAAATTTGCGGGAATATTTCTTGAAATTGATATAATTTCAGGTAAAACATTGAAAATTGAAAGAATTCTTTTCCCCGGGTTTTAACCCTGTAATTTTCGGGACTCAATATATTTTTATCACTGATTTAGTTGAATTATTATATTAAATTATAAGTTATGGTTTAGATATCGGCAGAGAAAATATCTAAACCGGGTTTTTAATAAATCAATTTTTTTAATTTAAACATAACAATGAAAAAAACACTCTTAGCAATTTACGCTGTTGTGATACTTGCGGGCATGGCTCTTACATCGGGCTGTGATAATACACTGACAAGCGTTGGCAATGCAGTAATAAAAGGTAATATTACCGATTCTTTGACAAATTTACCTATGGACAGCGTATTGGTGACTACTGTTCCGGGATCTTCAAACGCCAGAACAGATGCTTCGGGTAATTTCGTGATTACAGGAGCAACTGCGGGTACTTATACAATCACCATGAAAAAAGCCGGCTGGTTCACAAAAACCATCAGTGTGGCAGTATCAGGCGACACTACACGAGTGAACTCTAAAATGCTGTTCACAAATATTTTCATGTTTAATAACCTCACCGTTAGCGAGTATTTTGACGACAACTCATGGAGTGCTGTAAATCTCTTACTCGGACAGGTTATACAGGAATTGAATTCGGTTAATAAAGACATGCAAATGAGGGATTCGGTTGGTATAGGAGAGAGATTCCTGTTCCGTTCGGGTGATCAAGCGCTTGATGCGCCGGGACTTGAATGCTGGTTTACAGAGCCGCTGATGGCCGGCAGAAGTTTCACTTTTGCGGAATTTGACACACTTTCAAGATTATACCCTTTGACGGTAACGCCGGACCCTGTTAATGATTTCCCGTATGACAGAACACTGTATTATACGAATCAACTGGCGGGAATGCACCATGTATATGGTTTTTATCTTAAAGGCAGATACGATTTGAATCCGGGCGCTCCGCGTATTTACGGAATGTTTTACCTGAACGCTACTGTAACATCACCGACAGCGGGAGAACAATTCATAATAGACGTAAAAATAAACAAGAACGGCGAAAACAGTTTCAGTCTGAATCAGTAAGTAACAATTTTTATCAGCCCGCCTGTTTTAATACAGGCGGGCTTTTTTCAACTTAACTTTATTTAATGAAAAAGGTTCTATTGTCAGTGCTAATGATTGCACTGCTCGTAAGTATATCTCTTATGCCGGGTTGTGAATTAAATCCTTTAACCGGCACACAGGTTATGAAAGGAACAGTAACAAATGTATTTTCAAACCTGCCGATTTCAAATGTGCGTATTTCTTCTTCGCCGGGTCTGTTAATTGTGACTTCGGATACAGCGGGCAACTTTAAAATGACAGGGCTCTCTCCTTACACATACACGTTTACAGCTTCAAAACAGGGCTATTTCACAACATCATTCACCCGGAATATTACTGCCGGAGACACGGCGAAAGTCAATGTTCAAATGGACTTATCTTTTTTCAGATTTGACACTCTCAGAGTGCATGAGTTTTTTAACGAGAACTCTTTTAACGCGGTAAATCTTTATTCGGGTTACATAACTCAGGAATCCGATGTAAACAAGGACATACAAATGAGGGACTCGGCAGGATTAAATCAGAGATTTTGTTTCGGCTCGGGCGATCTCTCGCTCGTAAATCCCGGGTTCGCGACAAGATTCACAGAGCCGCTGATGAACGGCAGAAGTTTCACGAAAGCCGAGTTCGATACACTCTCAAAGTTATACCCTGCAGAAGGAACGCTCAACCCTGTTAATGATTTCCCGAGTAACTGGACGAGATTTTATCCGACTAATTTAAGCGGGTTAAATCACGTATATGGTTTTTATCTTCAGGGCAGATACAATGCTAACTCGAGTTTTCCGAGAGTTTACGGTATGGTTTATATAGACAAAATTAATATTTCAGGAACAGAAATACAATTTATCGTTGATATAAAAATTAACAGATTCGGCGAGAACAGTTTTAATATATATCCATAAAAAATAATTTTTCAGCCCGTTCGGAAGGCAAGAGCGGGCTTTTTATTAACCTTTTCGATGAATCAAATTCTGAGATACATCAGTTTTACCAAGAATGAGATTAGAGTAATAATTTTCCTGGCAATAGTAATACTCGGAGGTTTTGCCGCGAAATATATCAGTTACAAAAGCTCGAAGGCTGACGAAAAGTTTGACTATGCCGAATCCGATAAAAAATTTCTTGATTATTCACGCCGATACTCGGCGCTGACCAATGATTCAACGGATGAAACAGATACGGCGGGCATATACTCTGCTGAGGAGACAGAGAAAATCAGAAAACTGCAATCCTCCGAAGACAGCCTTGTAAAAATAAACGGTAAGAAATCAGGCAGGGATAAAAAAAGCGAAAACCTGAAAGGCAGGACCATCAATATAAATACGGCAGGAAAAGAAACATTGATACTTTTGCCGGGAGTAGGTGAGTCAACTGCCGATAAAATTATTCTTTACAGGCAGGAACATAACGGATTTAAGAAAGTTCAGGATATTATGAAGATTAAGGGAATCGGAAAGAAGAAATTTGAAAACTTGAAAGATTTTATCGTCATAGAATAAAAAAAATCAGTGAACACATTATCAATCGGATATACTGACAGGTTTTTGAGATTTCTCGGGATGAACGGAGATAACCGGATTGTTTACGCAGACCAGATAGAGCTATACGGAACAGATGAAGTTTTTATACAGGCAAAACCAAAAGCCAAAGTTATACAGCAAATAGGTAATTTAATAAAAAGTACTATTTCAAAAAGCGGCTTCCGTCCCGAAAGAACCGCTTTTGCGCTTGATTCTTCGATAGCTTTTATTAATGAAATACCCGTTGATTACAGTGACGATGCCGGCAGTATTAATTCCAATATACTCTGGGAGCTTTCCAACTACTTTCCCGACAGCTATAAAAATTACAAGGTTAATTATCTCAAGCTCGCGGGCGGTAACGACGGGGACAGCAGGGTAAGGAGAACATTGATTATCGCCGTGCATAAAAACGATGCCGAAACGGTACAGCGCCTGTCGGAGATTGCGGATATAAAATTTTTTATCACCGATATTGATCATTTTTCAGCTCCGGTTTATTTTTCTTACATAAACAATTATTTGAATTCAAATACCGAATCAATAATCATAGGAAGCAAAAAGCAGAGAATAGACATCAGCACTATGCGCGGCGGTGTGATGAAGCATTATGACTACACTTACACGAGAGATTCGGCTTACAGTGAGCAAATTAAGGAGATAATTTCAGGAATAATTGAAAGCAGTAGTGATTTCAAAATCAAAAGCATAAACCTGTACGGAGAAGATAATACAACGCGTACGGGCGGATACATCGAAGAAATCTGCAAAGGAATAAGTATTGATATATCCAACCCTTTTAAGACTTTATTATCCTCCGAGGATTACTCCGGTATCTCTCCGGATGAAATCCGCGGATATAATTTCACGTCGCTTGCGGGACTTGCTTTAAAATCATCTATCGGCTGAGATGAGGATAATTTCCGGAGTCTATAAAAGCAGGGTTATAAAAGTACCATCGAAAACAGATTCCATAAGACCCACTACTGACAGAGCCCGCGAAACATTATTCAATTTAATAACAAACAGAAAGGATTTAGACGGAATTACCTGTCTTGACCTCTTTTGCGGCTCGGGAAGTGTAGGTCTTGAATGCATTTCCAGAGGAGCAGAAAAGTGCGTTTTTGTTGACAGGGATACGGCGGTTATTAAGAGCAATATCTCTCTTTTGCATGCAGAATCGCAATCGGAAATTATCAGGGATGAGGCAATAAAATTTCTGAAAAGAAGTCCGGAAGAATCGTTCGGGCTGATATTCGCAGACCCGCCGTATAAATACGATAAGTACTCTGAATTAATTAAAGCCGTATCGGAATACAGATGTATGTTCATACTTGAGCATTCAGTGCGAATCGAAATACCGGAAGAATTGAAACCTCAGGTAATACTTGAAAATAAAACCGGTATCACAAATTTTACCTTTTTTGATTTCGGAGCAGGTAATAGGTAATAGGTATTGGGTATTAGGTATTAGGTATTAGGTATTGAGTATTAGGTAATAGGTATTGAGTATTAGGTAATAGGTATTGAGTATTAGGTAATAGGTATTGGGTATTAGGTATTGGGTATTAATTAATTGATAAGCAGTAAACAATTAAGTAATGAAAATTAAGAAACATATATGAAAAAAATAACAGCAGTATATCCCGGAACATTTGACCCTATAACAAACGGGCACCTTGATATTATCGAGAGGGCAGTACAATTATTCGACAAAGTAATTGTAGCCGTGGCATACAACATAAACAAAACTCCCCTCTTCAGCAAAGATGAGCGGCAGGAAATGATAAAAGCGGCGACAAAGAAATACAAAAATGTTTCAGTGGATGGATTTGACGGACTTTTGATCCGATACGCCGCCGGGAAAAAAGCCGGAGTAATAATAAGGGGATTAAGGGCAATATCTGATTTTGAAAATGAATTCCAGATGTCGCTGATGAACAGGAAACTTGCTCCGGAAATCACGACACTTTTTCTGATGCCGAACGAAAAATACACTTACATAAATTCATCGCTTATAAGGGAGCTCGCAAAATTAAAAGGGGACATCAAAGACTTTGTGCCCCCCTATACAGCAAAAAAACTTAAAGAAAAATTCAGGAATATTACATGACCTTGGACAGGTCGGTATTTGTATATATATTCTCCGCAAAGAATTTTAAAATCTTTTCAAAGTCGCCGGCTTCTACATAACCGGGAAATGCGCCCGTTGATTCGCCGTTATATTTAAACAGTATTATGCCTCCGTCAGGATTCAAGAATACGTGAGTCGGGTATCCGGTAGCGCCCAGAAATTTTGCAAGCGAAGCCGCCGTATAATCTTTACCTCCGTAAGAAATCTTTTCGGAACCGCCGGCATTCAGTTTAACGTAAATGAAATTCGAATTAACATAATTCCTGATATTATCCAGAGCGTAAATTAAGTCCATTTTCTGGGACCATGCATTCGATTCAGAAAAGATATTGATTAAAACCTTCTTATTCTGAGATTTTGCCTTATTGAGTCCGTCAGCAAAACTATACGATGTTTGCGCATAAGCGCTTGATATAACAGTCAATAATAGCGCTATCGTCAGAACTATTTTTGTTTTCATATCATATTCAGTTAATTCTTATACAAATTAATTTAAGCATTGTTCCTTCAATATTAACGATTTTTTAGTATAATAATCAAGACCATTGGCACATCGCGCATTTCAGATATTATGTAAAATCCCTTTTGAAAGCAATATCAGTATAATTATTCCGAGCGCTATACGATAAATTATAAACAAAAGGTTACTTCTGGTTTTCAAATATGTAATCAAAAAAGCTATCGCAAAATATCCGACAATTCCGGAAACAACGGTAGCAACTATAAGACTGAATGTGTTTTCGTTCAGAAGAGCCTGTCTTTCGCTGTAAAGCTCATACAAACCGCTGAGGGCGACGGCGGGTATGCTGAGCAGGAATGAATACCTTGCGGCTGTTTCCCTTTTAAGACCGCAGAAGAGTCCGGCGGTGATAGTAACTCCGCTTCGGGAACTTCCCGGTAAGAGAGCAACAGCCTGAGCGAAACCGATAATAATGCCGTCCCGGACAGAAATACTGTTAAGGTCTTTTTTCTTCGAAGAAACTTTTTCGGCGATAAAAAGAATAATAGCAAGTCCGATGAGAGCCGCACTTATTGCGTAAAGCCCGCGCGCATCGCCTTCGATATATTTTTTCAGAGTAACTCCGAAAACGGAAATGGGAATCGTGCCGATCACAATCAGAATAAACAGTCTTGAATGCGGTTCGGAGAAAAATTTCCTTGTTTTAAGAGCCTGCAGGAACCCTGTAAGCAAATCAACAATATCGTTCTTAAAATAAATAAGCGTGGCAATAAGAGTGCCTATCTGAATAACGGCAGTAAAAGCCGCTCCGGGGTCATCCCATCCGAGCAAAGCGGGCACAACGCGAATATGCGCGGTACTGCTGATTGGGATAAACTCCGTTAATCCCTGAATAGCGCCATAAACAATAGCTTCAATAATTTTTTGCATAATCAGAATATAAAAATTTCCACTCCGAGCCTTAAGCCGATGCTAAGAGTGCTTAGATTGACAGTTCCGTCGGGCTTACCGCTTTTATTAAGCAGTACGGCGCCGTTACTGTCTTTTAGGTCGGGCTGGAATGACTTAAAAATAAACGCGTTCAGATAACCGCCGACGCTTCTGCTAATCTGTAGATTGACAGTACCGTCGAGTTTAGTTCCGATGCCTGTTGAATAATATTTACTTTCGAAACCCTGGGGCTTTGATGTGAATACGGAAAACAAAGGACCGGCACCCAAGCCAATTTTAATAAACGCGTATTCCATCGGGAAAATATAACTCGCGACAAGCAAAATCTGATGACTTTGATACGTAAAATCGGCATTAGGATAAGAATTAAGATTATTACTCTTCAGAAAGAATGAATAATCGGCTTTAAGAGAAAAATTCTTTTTAAGCTGTCGTTCAGCGCTGAGGAAAAATTCAATTCCTGTTTTAAATTCCGACAGTTTATCTTTATCATAAAGATTATTATATCCATCCAGTTCATAGCTGATGAATGTATTAAGCGAAGGGTTATTGCCGTAGCTCACGCCCATGCCGAAAGCAAAAGACGTATAGCTGTTTTTTTTATTCTGCCTCTGGAATGCCCGGGTAGAATCTTCGGCGAATGAAGCCGAAGAAGCAAACACGGTAAAGAGCAGAAATATATATAATTTTTTTTTCATAATTTTTACACGTCAATATTAGCGTATCTTGCATTTTCTTCAATAAACTTTCTTCTGGGTTCAACTTCCTCGCCCATGAGAATCCTGAACAGCTTATCGGCGGCTGAGGCATTCTCATTAGTAACCTGAAGTATCGTACGCGTTTCAGGATTCATTGTAGTTGACCATAGTTGTTCCGGGTTCATTTCACCGAGACCTTTAAACCTTGAAATAGAAACCTTGCTTTCGCTAATCGCGCCTGTAACTTCTTCGCCTTCAACAACGACAGCTTTACGGTCAACCTTCAGCGATTTAAGTATCTGGTCGCGTTCATCATCATCATAAGCATACTGTTCGCTTTTACCCTTTTTAATCTTATATAACGGGGGCTGGGCAATATAAAGTTTACCGGTATCAATAATTTCTTTCATAAAACGGTAGAAGAAAGTAAGCAGAAGAGTTCTTATATGGGAGCCGTCAACGTCGGCGTCGCACATAAGGATAATTTTATCATATCTGACTTTTGAGTGGTCGAACTCTTCCGTATTGCCGAGTCCGGCGCCGATGGCAGTAACCATTGACCTGATTTCCTCGTTCTCGTATATTTTGTTTTTTCTCGCTTTTTCCACGTTCAGAATTTTACCTTTAAGCGGCAGAATCGCCTGAAAGCGGCGGTCGCGTCCCTGCTTTGCAGAGCCGCCCGCAGAATCACCTTCAACGAGATACAGTTCGCACTGGGCGGGGTCAGTCATAGAGCAATCGGCAAGTTTACCGGGAAGTCCCGAAATTTCGAGAGCATTTTTCCTGCGTGTAAGTTCACGGGCGTGGCGTGCGGCTTCACGGGCTTCGGCGGCGCGAATACACTTATCGATAATTTTTTTCGCGATAGAAGGATTTTCCTCGAGAAAATTTCCCAGTTGTTCGCCGGTAACAGACTGGACGATACCTTTAACCTCGCTGTTGCCGAGTTTTGTTTTTGTCTGTCCTTCAAACTGCGGTTCCGGAACCTTAGCACTTATAACACAGGTTAATCCTTCGCGGAAGTCATCACCCGTAAGCGTGAGCTTATCGCCTTTAATGATATTATTCTTAATACCGTAGTTATTCAGGGTTCTTGTAAGAGCCGTTTTAAAACCTTCGAGATGTGTGCCGCCTTCAATAGTATTGATGTTATTCACGAACGTAAGAATATCATCCGTATAAGAATCGTTATACTGAAATGCAATTTCCAGCTGTACACTTTCGCGTTCACCGCAAATATACACGGGTTTACCGGAAACAGTTTTTTCACCTTCATCGAGATACTTCACGAAATCAACGAGACCGCCTTTAAAACGGAATTCGGATGATTTATCAGTACGTTCATCCTTCATTACGATAAGAAGGTCCTTATTGAGATAGGCAAGTTCCCTTAGTCTGTCTTCAATCGTTTCATATTTAAAAGCTGTTGCCTTAAATATTTCGTTATCGGGCATAAAAGTAACGCGTGTACCGGTTTTTTGTTTCACTTTCCCTGTTTCCTTAACGGGTTTCTGAGCGATGCCCCTTACGTATTTCTGATAGAATATTTTACCTTCGCGATAGACTTCAACTTCAAGATATTCGCTGAGCGCATTAACGACTGATACGCCCACGCCGTGCAAACCGCCTGATACTTTATAAGTATCGCGGTTGAATTTACCGCCGGCATTGAGCTGGGTCATTACGACCTCAAGTGTGGATATTTTTTCGGTAGGATGCGGACCCGTTGGGATACCGCGTCCGTTATCCTCGACTGTTACCGAGCCGTTTTTATTAATCACAAGAGTAATCTTATCACAGAAACCTGCGAGAGCTTCGTCAATAGCATTATCAACCACCTCGTATGCGAGGTGATGAAGACCGCGCGATGATACGTCGCCGATGTACATAGCCGGGCGTTTCCTGACGTGTTCAAGTCCTTTAAGCACCTGTATATCTTTTTCAGTATATGAGTTCTCTCCGTTACCGTTATTATTTTTTGCCATAATTTATTACATTTTTATATCTAAGATTAAACAAAAACTATTTCTTTTATTAATTTTTTATTGTCAATTTTTACAAGATAGCTGTTAAGCGCATCTATAATTTCTTTTCTCTTCATTGAAAGTTCATAGCGCCAGACTGAATTCTGCACGACAACAAGAAGTTTATTGCGTCTGATTTCAACCGGTGTGGAATATTTCGCGATTGTTTCCCCGACACATTCATTCCAGATCTCCATAACTTTCAGCTCGCACATTTTAGAGTCGAGCCCGAGATACTCCATAAAACCGGATATTTCGTCTTTCATGCAGACAGTTCTGTTGTATCTTTTTTTTGTGTCTATTCTTTTCAACTTTTAACTTTTCCTGCTGTTACATTAAAATAAGAAATTTCATTACTGCCGTAAAATCTTTTCAGTTCGTTATCATACGTCAGGTCAGTAGCCGTAAGGAAAATCTGTCCGTAATCCATAAGGTGCGAAACAATTTTAGACACACGTCCATGATCAAGCTCAGAGAGCAAATCATCCAGCAGAAGAAGAGGGCTATTGCCGAGTTTATCTTTCAGAAAATGAAATTCGGCAAGCTTAAGCGCTATAACGAAAGTTTTATGTTCTCCCTGCGATGCAAAATTTTTCAAACCGAACTCGACACTACCGCCTGTAAAGGAGCCTTTTTTCCTGAGCGTGAATAAATAGTCATTGCGGTGCGCGCCGACAAGAGAAACACCGCGCGAAATTTCTAAACCGGACCTCAGTTTCATCATATCCTCATACTTACGCTTAATTTCATCGGGCGCGGGAATACCGGACACCTGAAATTTCATTGGTTTCCCTTCATCGAATAACTCGGAGTCATAATCAATGCACGGCTCATCATCAGCCGCCATAAGAAATCCGAAGCTTTTCCTGAAATAAACAATAAACTCTTCAAGGAACCTGAGCCGTCTGTAAACAATTTCAGACGAAAGTTTGGAGAGACTTTTATTATAGGTTTCGAGAAGATTCATAAAATCTTCCCGGGAATAAGCCTTCGAGGCAAGCTGATTTTTCAGCAAAGCGTTTTTTTGTTTAAGCACGCGGACCATATCTTTCAGCAAATCGAGATAGAGCCTGCTTGTCTGCGCTATCAGCATATCAAAGAACTTTCTTCTTTCAGCGGGATTACCGTAAGTAATATTAAGACTGTGCGGTGAAAGAAAGACTACAGGGAATTTACCGAATATTTCAGTAGAATAGCGGTTAACTTTTTCCTTATTAAGCCGGATTGTTTTCTTTTTAAGAGACTTGATATATCCGGCGGAAACATCGTACAAATTTCCTATTTCATTTTCATATACTCCGCTTACATCAAAATCATCAGATTCAAACCTTACGCAATCCGCTTCAGCAGAACCAAGGAAACTTTTTCCGTAAGAAACAAAAGACACGGCTTCCAGAATATTTGTTTTTCCCTCTCCGTTATTGCCGTGAATAAAATTAAATCTCGGATTAAATATTATATCCTGTCCGGTATAATTACGGAAATTCCGCAGAGTTAAATTTCTAAGGAGCAATTCAGCCCACCCGGACAGGCATTATCAGCTCCATAAATTCTTCATCCGACTGATTTCCGAACGGAAGAGCGATAGAAGCCTTTGAAGGAGAACCAAACGTAAAAATCACTTCGTCTGTTTCAATTTGCGTCAGGCAATCGAGCAGATATGCCAGATTAAAAGCGATAGAAAACGGTTCGGCAAGTACATCGCCGTCGAAAGTTTTAAACTCGGCAGGAATTGTTTCTTCGCCTTCACCGCCCATTTCCGGATTATCAGATTTAATAGTAAGTCCGTTTTCATTCACCTCAAACTTCACGCGTTTTATAACAAGGTCAGTAAAAATAAGCGCGCGCCTGAGAGCTGCCTGAAGTTCGTATCTGTTTACAATCAGTTTTTTATCATTATCTTTCGGAATTACTGTTTCATAATTCGGGAAAGAATCGTCAATCAATTTCGAATACAAAACAAGATTATTCATAGTAAACTTAATCATAGTTTCATCATATTCAAGAATCACTTTTTCGTCGCCGAGAATTCGGGGAAGCAATTCACAAGTCTTAAGCGGAACGATAAAATTATCATCTTTGGAATT
>Ga0247842_10004861_pt1 | contig 16407 bp, 9 predicted proteins | sample LaCruzMarch2015__3_FD_192411 | JGI IMG/M metagenome (GOLD analysis project Ga0247842, IMG submission 192411) | Freshwater microbial communities from meromictic Lake La Cruz, Castile-La Mancha, Spain - LaCruzMarch2015_19m | ecosystem: Environmental > Aquatic > Freshwater > Lake | place: Spain...
CGGTTCAACATTAGACGTAAAAGGAACCTTAAGACTTTCTGGCGCAACATCAGGATATGTTGGTTTTATTCCAGCTGCCGCGGCAGGCTCTACAACATACACATTGCCATCAGCCGACGGAAGCAGTGGGCAGTTTCTAAAAACAAACGGATCTGGAGTTTTGAGTTGGGCAACCGCATCTGGTAGCGGCTCTTCTCAATGGACAACAACAGGCTCTGATATTTATTATACCGACGGAAAAGTTGGCATAGGCATAACAACCCCAACGAATGTTTTGCACATAGCAACCTCGGGAGCATCTGCTTTTGTAGCAAATGACGATATTGCTGCAACCTGGTATGGAGCTAAAATAGAAAACACTGACGCAACGACTGATAAAGCAGTCGGAGTGCATTTTAGGAATTATAACAATGATTGGTTTATTGGTAGCGTTTTAATTTCAGCTGGAACCGGTAGGGGTGATTTAGTTTTTGCAACGTCTGATAATGTATTAAACGGTGAAGCAATGAGAATCACAGATGCCGGATATGTTGGTATAGGAACAACAAGCCCTGGAGCTCTTCTTGATATCGGAACGGCTGGGTCAACCCTTGGAACAATGAGGCTCGAAGGCAACACTTCTGGTTATGTGCAGATTCAATCAGCAGCAGCAGCAGGTAGTTGGACATTAACCCTACCAGGCAATGATGGTGATAATGGACAAGTTTTAACAACTAATGGTTCAGGAGTGACCAGCTGGACAACTGCTAGTGGCTCAGGTATGACCAACCCCATGGACGCCATAGGTGAATTAATCTACGGCGACACTGGTGGAGCTGCAGCCGCGCTATCTGCAGGTCTGTCGGGTCAAATATTGGTAAGCGGAGGCGCCGCAGCGCCAGCCTGGTCTACAGCTACATACCCATCTGCAACAACAGCAAACCAAATATTGTTTTCTACAGCCACCAACACAGTTGGAGCAGACTCTGGATTAACCTATGACGCTTCGGGCTCGGGTACCTTTACCGCAGGCTCAGGAACCGAAGTATTCACAGTATTAAGCACGGGCAATGTAGGCATTGGAAACACAACCCCAAGCTTCCCGCTAGACATTGTTTCTACCTCAACACCGCAATTTGCAATTGAGAACGTTGTTAACACAAAGAACGCCACGTTTGCCGTAGACACAGACGGCAACATGACAATTGTTCCAAGCGGAGGCAACGTTAAGATCTCAGGAACCTTAACCATCGGCTCGTCCAACACCGCAGGCACTCTAGCTACCAGAGTCTCAACCAACGCTCCAACTGAATCTGACGCCAATGGTTCTATCGTAGTTAACTCAGGCGACTACCCAGGTATATATTTTAGATATGGCAACACCTGGAAGTATGCTGCCGAAGTTGGAGGTTTTCAGATCCCTAAGTACGAAAACACAGATCCAATCACCGGCGAACAAATTAAAGACAACGACATTGTTTTAGGCATGATTAACAAGGTCTATGGCGACGAAGGTCTCCACGGCATTTGGGTTAGGTGGGATAGCGTCAAGGCAGAATTGATTAAAGAGTTGCAGGCGCAAAACCTCAGCTCAGCTGGAGCTTCGGGCGAAGGCGCGGTAGAGGGCTTAGATACAACCACATTAGCCGATAGGGTTACAAATGTTTTAGCTACACTCGGAATGTCAATTAAAGATGGAGTAACCAGCATAACGCAATTAGCAGTTCAAAAATCTACAACCGACGTTGCAAGAATTAAAATGATGGAAATGGTTGATTCTGACACAGGAGATATTTATTGTACCTGGATTAAAGGAGGTGAATGGCAGAAAACAAAAGGTGAATGTGGAAGCATTGTTGCCGTACCCGCTATAACCGAAACCCCAACTCCAGAAACTCCAGTTTCGGAAACTCCAGCTCAACCATCTATTGAAGACATAGTTCAACAGGTAACTGAACAAGTAACTCAACAACAAAGTGAAGCTGTTCAGCAAGTTGTTGACCAAGCCGCAAGAGAAGCTAGCCAGCAAACGGCTGAAAGAATAGTTCAACAAATACAACAAGGTGAAGTACCACAAATACCAGAAGCAACCCCAGAAGCAACCCCAGAAGTAACTTCAGAAATATCTCCTTCGGCGGTTGAATCTTCGGTTAATGCTGCTAGTGAAGCAATACAAAACGCTACATCGGGTTTATTAAACGGAGTTTGGAGGTTTATTAAATGGATAACTGGTTCTACTGCAAAGACAATTTCTTCTTTGCCCGGTGTACAGAAGGCAACCGCAGGATTTTCTCAGGCGCCGATTTTGCTTGAAGCGGTAGTGCCACAGGCCGAAGTTAAATCATTGATTGAGGGACTTGTTAAGCCAATATCAAAGTGGTTGGGACGATAGTTTTTAATTAAGATTTTGGAGATGCTAATAAATAAGTTTGTTTTAATCTTATCGGTTTTTTTAGGACTAGCTGTCTCCGGTTTTTGTTTAGCTGTTTCAAATACCAGTGGGTATGCTTGGTCAAATAATATTGGTTGGATAAATTTTGGATGTGATCAATGTAATGTTCAGGTCACAGACAGCGCCGTAACTGGATATGCGTGGAGCGAAAATTATGGATGGATTAATTTAAACCCATCAACCTCCGGAGTAAAAAATACTACACACGGCGTACTTTCTGGTTACGCCTGGGGTGAAAACTTGGGTTGGATAAATTTTGACGGAACGAACATTACTTGCGAAGGGAAATTTGCGGGCATTCTTAGTGGAGATGTTGTCGGTTCAGTTAACCTTGCTTGTTCAAACTGTAATATTCAAACTGATTGGATACGAACTGGAGGTTGTGGTGGCCAGACAAGTCACAAAGAATGCAGCGCTCAAACTGGGCAGTGTATTTCTGTTAATGGGTTGGGCGAGGATCAATGTTCGAGCAACGATAATTGTCAGGCACATAATGTTTGCAACTCTCAGACGCATCAATGTGAATCGGTAGCTGGAGAAGGAACAGACGAGTGTCAGTCAAATGATAACTGTGTGGTTCATAATGAATGTAATGCACAAAAGCAATGTGTTCAGGTGACGGGACTTGCAGAACCAGATCAGTGCCAAGAAGCTAGCGATTGCAATTTAACTCACACAATATGTGATGGGGACAATATTTTTTGTAGATATGATGTGTGCACAGGTATAACATGCGTGGAAGTAAGTGGGCTAGGGGAAGATCAGTGTAGCACGGATGCACAATGCAGTGGAGGGGTGCACAGTGAGTGTGACGCCAGAACGCTAAAGTGCATTTTGGTTGATGGGGTCTCTCCGAACTTGTGTGTTGAAGATGAAGATTGCGATAGTACGTATAAATTATGTGAAAATAATTCATGTGTTCAAAAGCATGGGGTTGGCACTGACCAGTGTCAAATAGATAGTGATTGTGCGACAAGCCATAAAGAATGTGTCTCTAGTCAATGTGTTGTTGTTGTTGGTCCGGGAGTGGATGGCTGTCAAGAAAATATTAATTGTAGCGGGCCAGAGGTTACTCACAGAGAATGTGCACAAGACCAGTGTGTCATTGTTAGTGGTGCAGGTAATGATCAATGTGTAATAAGCGCTGATTGTAATGTTACGCATAACGAATGCAACGAGCAAGAGCAGTGTGTGGCAGTTAATGGGTTGGGCATCGATCAGTGTCAAAATGATGATAGCTGTAAATTAAGCAAGCATAATGAATGTAACGCCGAACTTAAGTGCGTGGCGGTTAATGGCGTTGGAAGTAATTTATGTCAGACAGACGAAAATTGCATAATAACCCACAACGAATGTAATTTGCAGAATCAATGTGTTGCAATAAATGGTTCTGGAATCAACCAGTGTCAAGGCGATCCAGATTGCCAGCCAGGCAGACATAATGAATGTAGGTCGGGTCAGTGTGTCGCCATTGATGGAAGCGCGCCAGATTCTTGTCAGGTGAATAACGATTGTGCTGTTTCGCATAATGAATGTAGCGGTTCGCAGTGTGTATCTGTGCCGGGTATTGGCATAAACCAGTGTGTTGTTAATGGAGATTGTTTCACTCCAAGGCATAACATCTGCGACAATCAAAGGTGTATTGCCACAGATGGGGCTGAGCCTGATCAATGCCAAACAGATAGAGATTGTAATGGTGGCGGAGGTGGTGGCGGCGGGACCATACAACACACAGAGTGTAACCAAGAAAGAAAGTGCGTTTATGTAGATGGCAGTAGTGAAGATAAATGTGTGGAAGACGAGGATTGTGAAGAAAAAACTCCGATAGAAATAATTACAAAAACTATTGAAGACCAAATTCCAGAACCCGTTAAAGCCGCAGTTAAGCAAACACAAAAAATAATTGAAACACCTCAGGCCTCGGCAATAACTAAAACCGTTACAACCACTGTGGCCACTGTGGCGACAGTGGCAACTGTAAGTTCGCTTGTGACCATTCCGTTTTTTGACATAATTTTAACTCCAATAAAATTGCTTGGACTTCTTCTAACTGCGCTTGGCATAAGAAAAAGAGTTGTGCCGTGGGGAGTTGTTTATGATTCTATTACAAAGAGGCCACTCGACCCTGCCTATGTAACAATAACAAACATCAAAACTGGTGAAGCTTCGTCTGCAATAACAGATCTAGACGGACGGTATGGATTTTTGGTTAGCCCAGGCATTTATAAAATAGAAGCGAAAAAAACAAACTATAGCTTTCCTTCAAAAACGCTTGCTGGCAAAACAGGAGACGAGCTCCATTCAGACCTTTATTTTGGAGATACTATTGAGATAAAAACGGTGGGTGCAGTTATTCTTAAAAACATTCCCTTAGATCCTATAAAATTCGACTGGAACGAGTTTGCCAAAAAAGATAAAAATTTAATGAAGTTTTATTCTAGGTGGGATATACTGTTGGGGAAACTTTATGATTGGTCCTTCGTCGTAGGCTTTGTTGTCGCCGTTGTGGCCTATGCATTTGCTCCATATCCGTACAACACTATTATAATGATGTTGTACTTAGTGCTATTGCTACTTAGAATATTTGGGTTAAAACCAAAGGCTTCTGGTCACATATTTAATAAGGCAACTGGCGAGCCGTTGTCATTTGCCATAGTTAGAGTTTTAATTCCTGGCTCAAACGTGGTTGTCGCCTCTAAGCCAGCTGATAAATATGGAAGATATTATTGCCTAGTTTCCCCTGGGGAGTATTACGTGAAAATAGAAAGAAAGAACAAAGACGGATCTTACTCTTTGGCCTATACCTCGCCGGTTATAAACATGAAGAAGAAGGGTATTATTAAACAAAGCTTTAAAGTATAAAATGTCTTTATTAATTTCACTTTTATCAGTTTTACTCTTATTGATGGTTTTTAAGTTGTTTTTAGACAAGACAAGGGGGCTAGAGAAAATTAATACTGGGGTTATGCATGTTTTAGAAAAATCAGAGGAGAATAGGCTGGCCTCTGAAGAGCTGATAAATAAGATTATGTTAATGATTGATGACCTGCCCGAGGGCATTATAATAATAAACAAAAAGAATGAAATCTCTATTATAAACAGTAGGGCAGAAAAGTTTTTGGGCGTAGACAGAAGACAGCTTCTAAACAAATCGATTTTAGAACTTGGAAATGTTTCGGGCGTTAAAAAAATAGTTTTTCCGGTATTGTTTAATTTTAAGGGGGCACACAAAGAAGAAATTGAGGTGAGGAAAAATTTTATTTTAGAATTACTTATAGAGCCGTTGGTGCCAGGCAAAAATAATACGGCTAAACTAATTATCTTGCATGACATTACAAAGACAAAAATGGCACAGGCAGAAAAAAATAAATTTGTTTCTATTGTGGCTCATCAACTGAAATCGCCATTGGCTAGCACAAGGTTGTCTTTAAAAGTGTTGCTTAATGACGAGTTTGGCAAGCTAAGCAGACAACAAAAAGATATTTTAGAGAAAACAAGGATAAACAACGAATCGCTAATTTATTTAGTTGAAGACCTATTGAAAGAAGCACAGGCAGATGGAATTGGTAGGTCCGATAACCGAGCCCCAATTAATTTAGAAGAATTAGTTTTGCCAATTGCTGATTTTTATAGAGAAGAAACAAAAAGGAAAAAGATTAGCTTAAAACTTATCAAATCAAACAAAAAGTTGCCGGAAGTTTTGGCCGACCCAGAAAAAATAAAAATGGTTGTGCAAAACCTGATTGATAACGCAATAAAGTACACGCCCGTAAATGGAAAAATAGAAATTAATATGGTTGCGGGGAAAGGAGATGTTGAGTTTTCTGTAAGGGATTCTGGCATAGGAATACCAGATGACCAGAAAGATAAAATATTTTCACGGTTTTCTAGGGCCACAAACGTATTTAAAGCAAAAGTATCCGGATCTGGCTTGGGCTTGGCCATTGCTAAAGATATAATTGAAAAGAGCCATGGTAAAATATGGTTTGAGTCAACCGAAAATGAGGGTAGCGCATTCTTTTTCAGTTTGCCCATTGTTGGCAATTAATAGTATAATAAAATAATCATTTAATTTACAAAAAAACAACTATGGAAAAAAATGTTTTGATAATAGAAGACGACGAGTTTTTTAGAGAATTGGTTTCAAAAAATCTTTCGTCTAATGGTTTTGGAGTGTTGGGGGCGATTGACGGAGAGAAGGGTGTTGAAAAAGCCAAAGAATCTAAGCCAGATTTAATATTGTTAGACCTTTTGCTGCCCAATCTAAGTGGCTTCGAGGTTTTGTCTGCATTAAAACAAAATTCCGACACATCATCTATCCCTGTTATTATTTTGTCTAACCTTAGCTCTAAGGAAGACATTGAAAAAGGATTAAAACTTGGGGCCTCTGATTTTTTGATTAAGTCGCAATTTGCCTCAGAAGAAATTATCGAAAAAATAAAAAGTTTTATTAAATAAATTTTAAAAAATAAAAACATGGAAAAAACAAAACTAAAGTTTTTTAGTATTTTTGCATTTTTTTGTGTTTTATCATTAGGTATTGGGACGCTTCCAGTTGTAGCCGCTCCAAAAATTACTGCGCCCACAATAACAGTGAGTTCTGCAACCAATGTTTTGTCGGCAACAGCCACCATAAACGGCAGGGTCACGGCAACCGGCGGAGAAAATCCGGTTGTTATAATGTATTTTGGAAAAACTGATGGTGGTCAATTGCCCGAAAAGTGGGATAAAAATTACGATATGGGGAGCCAGGGAACAACAGCTTTCTTTAAAAACCTTGCAGACTTAATTCCTGGTACTAAATATTATTTTTCTGCTAGGGCAACTAATAGCATTGGCACATCTTGGCCAAAGGCATCTGTAAGCTTTACAACAAAGGCGGCCCTGTCAACTGTTAAAATTAGTGTAGCGACCGACGTTACTACAACCACGGCCACTTTAAACGGAGAGGTTTTATCGACTGGCGGAGCTAACCCAGCAGTTACCTTATATTGGGGTGCCGCTGATGAGGCTGGACAAGTGCCAGCAAAATGGGCAAAAAGCGCCGCACTTCCAGCACAAGGAGCAGCTTTCTTTTTAAAAAATATTACTGGGCTGACTCCTGGTACAAAATATTATTTTACAGCTAAAGCGGTTAATGCTGCCGGAACAGCATGGCCAGCAGAGCCCTTGAGCTTTACCACCTTGGTGGCTTTGCCGGTGATTTCTATCAGCGCTGCTACAAATGTTGTTTCAGCTTTTCCAATTGTATTAGACAAGGTAAATATTGGTGACACGGGAAGCGAATCAACACACTCGATGTCTGGTTGGAGCATTGCAAATATTCCTGGTGGATATGGTGGAAAAGATGACGGTACATATCGTCAGGTAGTTGAGGGCGCGCAATGCAATGACAGTGGTCGAGATGCTTCTTTTGTGCTAAACGCTGGAACAGGAGCTGCTAATACGCTAAAATTGCGACACCTAAATGGCATAAGCAATTCGGATGGGTTTGAAGTTTATGTAAATGACACCCTTTTAGGTAAATATGCTACCGTGCAAACAAAAAAAGAATATTGGGTTACAGATGATTATGCATTAAATAATTTAACCGGGAATTTAGTAGTCAGAATACACGCCACAGATGCGCTTTGGGCACAATGTTCTAAATATGGCCAGGTTGCTTTTTCTTGGGCAGAAATTTCGGCGGTAACAAGGGGCACATTGAACGGAAAAGTTGCTTCTGTTGGCGGAGAAAAGCCTAGCGTTACTATGTATTTTGGCACAACCGACGGCGGGAAGGTTCCAGAAAAGTGGGATCGCTATTTTGATCTTGGTGCGCAAGGGGTGGCAACTTTTTCAAAAAATGTAACAGATTTAAACCCCGGAACAAAATACTTTTTTACAGCGAAGGCAACTAACTCGGCTGGAACGGTATGGCCAAAAACATCTTTGAGTTTTACTACAAAGAGCGTTTTACCAGCTATCAATATTAAGGCCGCATCTGACTTAACAACAACGACAGTTGTGCTTGGTGGAGACGTCACAGCAACCGGTGGGGCCAACCCAACGGTTACTTTTTATTGGGGCACAACTGACGGGGGGCAGAATTCAAAAAACTGGGCAAAGGGCTCGGCTCCAACAAGTCCAACCCAGCCACAAGGGATAGCGTCTTTTTCAAAGAATGTCACTGGCTTAACTCCCGGAACTAAATATTATTTTGCAGCTAAGGCAACCAACACGGCCGGAACTTCATGGTCAACACCTTCTTTGAGTTTTACTACCCAGGTTGCTTTTCCGGCGTTAACCATAAGTGCTGCAACTAACGTAAAATCAGACATTGCCACATTAAACGGGAAAATCACGGTTACTGGTGGTCAAAATCCGGTTACTACTTTTTATTGGGGCACAACCGACGGTGGGCAAGTCGCCGACAAATGGGATAAAAGCCTTACGATTGCAGATTCAGACCAGCCTCAAGGGGTTTCTGCGTTCCTGCAAAATGTGACTGGTTTAAATCCAGGGACTAAATATTATTTTACGGCTAAAGCCACAAACTCTGCCGGGACAGCATGGGCAAAAGCATCTTTAAGTTTTACAACTTTGGCTCCATCGACGGTTGCTCTTGCATCTGCAACTAAAATTACAACTGCTACTGCTACAATAAACGGTAAAATTTCATCAACCGGCGGAGACAATCCTAGTGTCATTATGTATTGGGGCAAAACTGATGGTGGGCAGGTGGCAGAAAATTGGGATTTTAGCTCAATCCCAACTAGTCCTGCTCAACCTCAAAAGGCAGCTAGCTTTTTAAAGGATATTGCGGGGCTAGATCCATCTACTAAATACTATTTTACAGCCAAGGCGACAAATAGCATTGGAGACGGTTGGCCAAAAGCCTCACTAAGTTTTACAACGTCCGCACTCGCCATACCAACAGTTGCCATAAACGCCGCTAATAATGTGGTGTCGACTTCAGCTACAATAAACGGAAGCATTGTTGCCATCGGTAAGGCAAAACCTTCGGTTACTATATATTGGGGCACAACCGACGGAGGCCAGGTTGCAAATAATTGGGAGCACAATTCTACGCCCACTAGCCCAACCCAGCCCCAGGCAGCAGCTTCTTTCTTAAAAAATCTTATAGGGCTTAACCCGGGGACTAAATACTATTTTACTGCTAAGGCAACAAATAGTTCTGGTGATGCGTGGCCAAAAGTTTCTTTAAGTTTTACTACTCTATCTTCTCCAACAGTTATTTTGGGCAACGTAACAAACGTGACGTCGTTAGGTGCAACCTTGGGGGGTGAAATAACAGCCACGGGAGGAGTTAATCCAACAGTTATCATGTATTGGGGCACAACTGACGGGGATCAAGTCCCTGGCAAGTGGGATCATAGTTTTGCGCCAACTAGCCCAACCCAGCCCCAGGGAGTGGACAGCTTTTATGAAGATGTTACCGATTTAAAACCAGATACAAAATATTATTTTTCTGCTAGTGCGACTAATAGCGTTGGCACCAGTTGGCCAGAAGCCTCTGCTAGTTTTACAACGCCGGCCTTAGCAGCTTCTAAAATAACAATAAGTGCTGTGACCCATTTGACTTCATCTAGCGCAACATTAAATGGGAGTATAGCGTCCGTAAGTGGAGGCAATCCAACGGTTACTATGTATTGGGGCACAACCGACGGAGGCCAGACGCCAGAGAATTGGGACTATAGGTTTGCTCCAACAACCCCGTTACAACCACAGGGGGTAGGAGATTTTTCTAAGGATGTTACTAATTTAATAGCTGGAACTAAGTATTATTTTACAGCCAAAGCAACTAACTTGGCTGGCGATAGCTGGCCAGCAGAGTCGCTAGATTTTACGCCTACCTCCGATAAAGCTGGTGGCACGGAAGTTGCTACTTATGTTTTAACCATAACTCCGAACAACGGCATAGCTATGGGAAGCTCTTTCTCTTCAACATATAATGTTGGGTCTATAGTAACCTTCACTGCAATTCCTACAATTGGTTATGTGTTTGATCATTGGTCTGGCGACATGACTGGTGATGTTAACCCAATAAACATAACCATGGACGGAGACAAGTCTATAATTGCTAATTTCGTGCCGGCCACTCCATCGCTCAATATTAATCTTGGAGATGCGGCGGCGTCTTTTCTGTCAAGGGCTTGGATTTTTGTAAAAAATGTTTTTACATTTGATTTCTAAAGATAACTAAAACAAAAAAGCGCGGGGTACCCTTTGGGTCCGCGCTTTTTTGTTTATGAGATTCGGGCTGCTGGGAATTGAACCCAGTCTACATCCACCCCATGGACGCGTACTGCCGGCATACTCCAGCCCGCAATTACTCCCTTGGTTATTTAATCTTATTTGTTCTTTTGATGCATTTAGCGCAAGCTAAAACTCTTTTACCAGAAGGTAATCTAAGCCATTGAAGATTTGGATATTTTCTTACCCTAGCTGTTGGATTGTATTTTCCTCTTAATTTTACAAGAGTCACACCCATTGCTGAATGCTTTTTACAGATTGTACAAATTTTTTCTGCCATAGTATATTTTATTAGATTAAAGATGATATTATATTAGCATTAATATATATATTTTGCAAGAACTGAGAATATAATGTAATATATATAGAAGGAACATATGTTTACAGCAACAGCTATTACAATTTTCTCTTTGATCGTTTTACTTTTTTCGGTAATAATCCACGAATTAGCTCACGGCTACGTTGCTTATTCTATGGGAGACCCTACCGCAAAGTATGAGGGCAGGCTTACTCTAAATCCAATAAAACACCTAGACCCATTTGGATCTGTAATTTTGCCCTTGCTATTGCTGTTGGCTACAGCTGGGCAGGGGCCAATATTTGGTTGGGCAAAACCTGTTCCGGTAAATCCTTATAATTTTAAAGATCAAAAGTGGGGAACCCTTAAGGTTGCTATCGTGGGGCCGGCAACAAATTTTGGTATTGCCATAATATTTGGATTGTTCATAAGATTTTTTAGTTTCCCAGAAATAGCCCCATTTATTCAATTATTGGGCATTATAGTTTTTTATAATTTTTTGTGGGGAATATTTAATTTAGTTCCAATACCTCCGCTCGACGGATCTTGGATTTTGTTTAGGTTGTTGCCACAAGGCCCAGCTAGTTCGTGGGTTAAGCTAAAATTTCTTTTGCAACAGTATGGATTGTATATTTTAATTTTTTTCATATTTTTTGGAGGTTTCACGGGATTGGGCATTATGGCTCAATTTCTATATAATTTAGTTACAGGGGCAGGTTTTCCGCTTTGGTAATAAAAAGTGTTGACACGGTAATAATTATTTGCTAATATAGTTATTACATGAGCGCAAGGCGCTTTTAATTTTATTCTATAATGCCAACAATACATCAACTAATAAAAAGAAATAGAAAACCAATAAAAAAACGCAAGAAAACAGTTGCTTTGGATTTTGGTTTTAACGTTTTAAGAAACAGACCATCAAGCTATCACTCACCATTTAAGAGGGGAGTGTGCATTAAAGTTTTTACTCAAACACCTAAAAAACCAAACTCAGCTTTAAGAAAAGTTGCCAGGGTAAAATTATCAAATGGAATGGAGGTTACAGCATATATTCCAGGAGAAGGACACAATTTACAAGAGCACTCAATTGTTTTAATAAGAGGCGGAAGAGTTAAAGACTTACCAGGAGTTAGATATCACATTGTCAGAGGAATTTTGGATACTGCCGGAGTTGAAAACAGAAAACAAGAAAGATCAAAATACGGAACTAAAAAAGCCAAGTAATATACACATATATATAGAAAACTATGCGAAGAGCTTATAAAAAACATAAAATAGCGCCAGATGGAGTTTATAATGATGTGGTTGTCGCCCAATTTATAAACAAGGTCATGAAGGGTGGTAAAAAAACAATTGCTCAAAAGATTGTTTATGGAGCTTTTGACATAATCAGAGAAAAAACCAAAAAGGAGCCAATGGAGATTTTTAGACTAGCCATTGAAAACGCTTCGCCACTTTTGGAGGTTAAGCCAAAAAGAGTTGGTGGAGCAACTTATCAGGTTCCTATGGAGGCCCGAGGAGAAAGAAAGCTGGCTTTAGCCACAAGGTGGATTTTAGAAGCAGCAAGAGGGAAAAAGGGTAAGCCAATGGCCGAAAAATTGTCAGAAGAGCTAATTTTAGCTTCAAAGAATGAAGGAAATGCCATGAAGAAGAAAGCAGACACACACAGAATGGCAGAAGCAAACAAAGCCTTCGCTCACTTCGCAAGATAATTATATAAGAATACCAAAACATGAAACTGTTGTTTCATGTTTTGTTTAAAAAATATGCCACGACCAAATCCGTTAGAGACATTAAGAAATATCGGTATTATCGCGCACATCGACGCAGGAAAAACAACTTTCTCTGAGCGTTTGCTTTTTTATACTGGAAAAACGCATAAGATAGGAGAAGTTCACGAAGGAGAAACTACTATGGATTGGATGATCCAAGAGAGGGAGCGTGGCATAACGATTACCTCGGCTGCTACAACAATGTATTGGAAAAATCACCAGATAAACCTTATTGATACCCCTGGTCACATTGACTTTACAGCTGAAGTTCAAAGATCTCTTAGAGTTTTAGACGGCGCCGTTGTAGTTTTTGACGGAGTTGCCGGAGTTGAGCCACAATCAGAAACAGTATGGAGACAGGCAGACAAATATATGGTGCCTCGTGTTTGTTTTGTAAACAAACTAGATAGAATGGGAGCCTCGTTTGAAAAAAGCTTTCAGTCAATTTTAAATAAGTTGACCCCAAATGCAGTTGCAGTTTCAATCCCCATGGGATTAGAAGAAAAACTGGAAGGCGTGATTGATTTAGTAAAGATGAAATCGTTCTATTTTGAGGGTGAGAAAGGAACCCAGATTGTTGAAAAGGATATACCAGAAGAGTGGAAAGCAGAAGCTGAGGTTTGGCACAAAAAAATGATTGAGAGAGTTGCCGGAGAGGACGATTCCTTAACAACAAAATTTTTAGAAGGCAAAGAGATCACAATTGAAGAAATCAAAGCAGTTTTAAGAAAATCGGTTTTAAATTATAAGTTAATCCCTGTTTTTTGTGGTTCTGCCTTAAAAAATAAAGGAGTTCAAACAATTTTGGACGCAGTCGTTGAATTATTGCCTTCGCCATTAGATTTGCCATCACAGAAGGGAATTGATCCTAAGACTGGGGCCCCAATAGAGAAAAAAGCATCTGACACAGAGCCATTTTCAGCCCTAGTGTTTAAAATCGCCGCAGATCCATTTGTTGGGACATTGACCTATTTTAGAGTCTATTCTGGTGTCCTAACAAAGGGTTCATATGTTTTAAACGCAAACACAGGAGAGCAAGAGAGAATTTCTAGAATTTTAAGAATGCACGCAGACGAAAGAGCCGAACTCGACGTTATTTATGCTGGAGAAATTGGAGCAACAGTTGGATTAAAGGGCACAAGCACCGGTCACACATTGTGCGACAAAGACCATCCTGTTATTCTTGAAAAAATTGTATTTCCAGAGCCAGTTATCGGAATTAGGGTTGAGCCAAAAACAAAAGTTGATCAAGAGAAGCTTATCATGTCTATTAGAAAGCTTACTGAAGAAGACCCAACCTTTAGAATTAAAGAAGACCAAGAAACTGGAGAAACAATCATTTCTGGTATGGGAGAATTGCACCTAGATATTATTGCAGACAGACTAAGAAGAGAATTTCACGTTGAAGCTAATTATGGAAAACCTCAGGTAGCTTATAGAGAAACAATTACTGCTGAAGCTAATGGTGAAGAAAAATATGCCAGACAGTCTGGAGGTAAGGGACAATATGGTCACGTTTTGCTTACAGTAAAGCCTAAAGAGAGAGGAGCAGGGTTTGAATTTATTGACGAAATTAAAGGAGGCGCCATTCCAAAAGAATTTATTAAACCAGTTGAGAAGGGAGTTGTAGAGGCAATGGATAAGGGAGTTGTTGCGGGTTACCCAATGGTGGACGTTGAAGTTACTCTTTATGACGGATCTTTCCACGAAGTTGACTCTTCAGAGTTTGCCTTTAAAATTGCGGGTTCGATGGCTTTTCAAAAAGCCGCAAAGGCAGCCAAGCCTGTTATTCTAGAGCCAGTTATGAAAATGGAAGTTATTACTCCTGAAGATTTTTTCGGACAAGTTATTTCTGACTTAAGCTCGAGACGTGGAAAAATTGAAGAAACATCAGAAAGGGTTGGAATGAAGGTAATTGATGCCTCGGTTCCATTGTCGGAAACATTTGGATATGCAACATCTATTAGGTCGTTAACCGAGGGAAGAGCATCGTTTACCATGGAATTTGATAGGTATGAACCAGTCCCAGGCAACATTGCACAAGAGATTGTTGACGGCAAGAGGAAATAATAATATAATATATTCGTATAGAGCTTGACTATTTGTCAAAACAATAATAAACTAAATAGTATTAAAAAGTAATTAAATCCCATGCACCTGGTAATGGTGCGGAGGAAAAATAAAAAATGGCAACAGAAAAATTTGAGAGGTCCAAACCTCACGTAAACATTGGTACCATCGGTCACGTTGATCATGGAAAAACCACATTGTCAGCTGCGATTTTGAAAGTGTCAAAAATGAGAGGCTTTAAGTCCTCTGATAAAGGCGTTGATCAAATTGATGCATCACCTGAAGAAAAGGCAAGAGGGGTGACAATCTCTATTACACACTTGGAATATGAGACCCCAAAGAGACACTATGCACACATCGACTGCCCAGGACACGCTGACTATATTAAAAACATGATTACGGGTGCCGCTCAAATGGACGGTGGAATACTATTGGTTTCTGCCCCAGACGGCCCTATGCCTCAGACAAAAGAGCACATTCTTTTGGCGAGACAGGTAGGTCTCCCATCATTGGTTGTGTTCATGAACAAATGCGATATGGTTGATGATCCAGAAATTTTGGATTTGGTTGAATCAGAAGTTCGTGAATTGTTAAAGAAAAACGGATTCCCAGGAGATGAAACACCAATAATCAGAGGTTCTGCTACAAAGGCATTAGAAGCAACTACACTTGAAGATGCAGCAGTAAAACCAATTATTGAATTATTGGATGCTTGCGACAACTACATTCCAGAGCCAGTAAGAGAATTAGACAAACCATTCGCAATGGCTATCGAAGACGTCTTCTCAATTGAAGGAAGAGGAACAGTTGCAACCGGAAGAATTTCCAGAGGAGTTGTTAAGCCAAACGACGATGTCGAAATTGTCGGTATTAGGCCAACACAAAAAACCGTTGTTGTCTCAGTAGAAATGTTTCAGAAGTCTTTGGATCAAGGAAATGCCGGAGATAACGTTGGAATTTTGCTAAGAGGTTTAAAGAAAGAAGACATTGAGAGAGGACAAGTTATTGCAAAACCAGGTTCGATTACTCCTCATACAGAGTTTCAAGCCGAGGTTTATGTATTGTCTAAAGATGAAGGAGGAAGACACACTCCATTTTTCTCTGGATATAAGCCACAATTGTATATTGGAACATCTGATATCACAGGAGACGTAACTTTGCCAGCTGGCACAGAAATGGTTATGCCTGGAGACACAGCATCTTTCCTTGTTAAATTGATTGCTCCGATTGCTTTGGAGGAAAAGGGTAAATTTGCTATTAGAGAAGGAGGAAAAACAGTCGGATCGGGCGTAGTAACAAAGATAATCAAATAGAAATGCCTGCCACAAAAAAACCAGTTGTAAAAAAATCTGTTAAGAAAGAAGAAGTTAAAGCCCCGGAAGCGGGGCTTAAACTTCGCATAAAGCTGAAGGCCTACGACCACAAAATAATTGATAATTCTGCAAAGCAGATAATCGATATAGCAAATAGATATGGAGCCGAGGTTTTGGGGCCAGTGCCACTGCCGACAGAAATTTTGAAATATACTGTAAACAGGTCAAGCTTTGTGCACAAGAACGCCAGAGAGCAGTTTGAGATGA
>Ga0247842_10004882_pt1 | contig 16347 bp, 17 predicted proteins | sample LaCruzMarch2015__3_FD_192411 | JGI IMG/M metagenome (GOLD analysis project Ga0247842, IMG submission 192411) | Freshwater microbial communities from meromictic Lake La Cruz, Castile-La Mancha, Spain - LaCruzMarch2015_19m | ecosystem: Environmental > Aquatic > Freshwater > Lake | place: Spain...
TTATTCCTCGACATTCAAATGCCCGACATCTCCGGAATCCAGTTGCTTAAAAGTTTGCATCACAAACCTATGGTCATTTTTACCACTGCATTTTCAAAATATGCCACAGAAGGGTATGACCTGGATGTTGTTGATTATTTGCTGAAACCTTACTCATTTGAGCGTTTTCTGAAAGCAGTGCATAAGGTGCAGGAGTATTTGGATTTGCGCGATCGCGCAGCAGGTCAACCCAATGCCCGGGAAATGGTTGGATCTGATGGTTTTTTATTTGTCAAGGCCGATTATAAATTATATAAGATTAACCTGAAGGACATTCTGTATGTTGAAGGATTAAAGGATTATGTAAAAATCTACATTAGTGAAAAGCCAATTGTAACCCAGATGAGCATGAAGGCGCTCGAGAAAAAATTACCCTCAAGGGATTTTATTCGTGTTCATCGTTCTTTTATCGTGGCATTCAATAAGATCGATTTCATTCAAAAACAGATGCTCACTATCGGGAACAAGGAAATTCCGATCAGTGAGCATTATCGTGATCAACTTTTTAAGATCATTAACCATGAAAAAAAATAGAAAATGAACCTCACCCCCTGGACCCCTCTCCTCAAGGAGAGGGGGGAGTGCACGCTATGCGAGAGAAGTACAAACTTCAGGGAAACGGAACTCCCCTCTCCCCGGGGAGAGGGGTTGGGGGTGAGGCATAACGGATAGGTTCTATATTAACATATATCAGATGAAAAAAACGATTAGTCTTTTTGTATTGGTGTTTCTGGTAGCAGGAGTTGCCGGCGCTCAAAACAAGTCCTGGACATTTGAGCAATGCCTCGACACAGCGTTGCAACGCAATATTTCTGTTAACCAGAGCCGCATGAGCAACGAACTTAATAAAGTAAGCCTGGAACAGTCAAAAGCCAACCGCATCCCTAGTGTGAGCGCCAATGCAGGTGAAGCGCTGAATGTCGGGAAGAATATCGATCCAACCACCAATACCTTTGTAACCGAGGCATACCATTCGACCAACCTCGGCATCAGCAGCAGCTATAATCTTTTTAACGGACTGCAGAATGCAAATACCATCAGACAAAACCGGCTGAATGTAGAGGCAGGACAATCGGATATCGAGAAGGTTAAAAATGACGTTACGCTCAACATTACGACAGGGTACCTCCAGGTTCTATTTGCCAAGGAGATACTGGCGGCAGCAAAAAGCCAGGAAGATGCTACTGCCTCCCAGGTTGAACGAACTGAAAAGATGGTGAATGCAGGGAAATCGCCAGAAAGTGATCTTTTACAGATAAAATCACAACTTGCAACTGATAATCTGTCGGTTATCACAGCCCAAAACCAGCTCGATCTTGCAAAGGTTACCCTGATGCAACTCATGGACATTCCCATCGCCGATGATTTCGATGTTGTTGTGCCGATGATGGATGAGTCGGCACCTGCCGTGTTGCTTACCAATGAAGAGATTTACCAAAAATCATTAACCGTGCAACCCCAGATAACAAGCGCTTCTTTGAGAACGAGTGCATCAATGATGGCCCTGAAAGTTTCACAGGGCGCCCACTGGCCCCGTGTGAGCCTGGGGGCAAACATGAACACCAATTATGCCTCGAGCCGTAAAAAGGGAAGTGTCAATCCGGAAGGATACCCGTTTTTTGAACAGATCTGGGATAACATCGGGCAATCGTTTTCAATGGGGATTTCAATCCCAATTTACAGCAACCGGCAGATTAAAAGCAATATTGACAGGGCAAAGATCAACCTGATCACCACACAGCTCAGCGAGCAGAATGTTAAGAATGTTTTGCGTAAGAGCGTTGAGCAAACCTATACCGATATGCGTGCATCCGTGAAGAAATATGATGCAACAAAACAACAGGTAGCAGCCGTGGAGTCGGTATATAAAAATGCAGAAAAAAAATTCACAGTCGGGGTAATGAGCGCCACCGATTTCCTGATTCAGAAGAATAATTTTACCCAGTCACAATCGAACCTCATCCAGGCAAAATTTGATTTTATTTTTAAACGAAAAATACTGGATTTCTATCAGGGGAAAGCGATACAATTTTAGATTGAGATTTGGGAATGACGAATGACAAGTGACAAGTGACAAGTGACAAGTGACAAATGACAAGTGACAAGTGACAAGTGACAAATGACAAGTTATTTTTGGACAAAACAAGATTAATAAGATGAAAAAGAGTTATTGGATAATTTTCGGTGTCGTGGTTGTGATCGCGGCGATAGCGGTATATTTTGTATTTGGAACAAAGAAACAAACAACCGTTGAGTGGAGGACGGCCAAAGTAGAAAAGGGCGATATCCAGGTCACAGTGCGGGCGAGTGGAACGTTACAGGCGGTGACAACGGTACAGGTTGGAACCCAGGTTTCGGGAATCATTAAAAAGATCTATGTCGATTTCAATTCCGTGGTGAGGGAGGGGCAGGTCATTGCCGTGCTGGATACCATTCTGCTTGCCCAGGCTGTTGAGGATGCCCGCGCGTCCCTGAAAAAGTCGGAAATACAGGTTAACCAGACGAAACGCGATTTCGACCGTACAAAGGTGTTATTTGAACAAAAGGTAATGGCCCAGGCTGATTATGATCTTGCGCTCACCGCTTACGAAACGGCGGTTGCCAATGCCGTATCGGCACAATCGGCGCTGAGCCGCGCCAAAATTAATCTCAGGTATGCCACCATTATTGCACCAATTTCCGGGGTAGTTGTATCGCGAGCCGTGGATGTGGGACAAACCGTGGCGGCCAGTTTCAGCACGCCTACAATGTTTACCATTGCCAACGACCTGACAAAGATGCAGGTGCAGGCAAATATTGATGAGGGCGATATCGGAAAAATCCGGGTTGACCAAACCGTTAAATTTACCGTTGATGCCTATCCTGATATGACTTTCGACGGTACCGTACGACAGGTCAGGCTCCAGCCGGTGGTGACCCAGAACGTAGTCAATTATACCGTGATTATTGATGTTCCGAATCCCGACCTGAAGTTGTTGCCCGGGATGACCGCAAATATAACCGTGATGGTGCAGGAGGAAAAGGATGTGTTAAAAGTCCCTGCTACGGCTCTTCGTTTCTCACCGCCCCAGGAATATATCGATGCGCTGGAAAAAAATCTTCCAGATTCAATTAAGAAAAAACGTGCATCCTGGGCAAGCGGAGGTGGTCATCAGCGCGGATCAGGAACGGCAACAGGCGGTGGAAGCGGCCCGGGAGGGAATGCAGGGAATGCAAACAATGCAGACAATGCAAAAAATGCAGGAAATGCAGGGAATGCAAGAATTGCTGGTGGAAATCAGGGAGCTGGCGCTGGTAGAGGACAACAGGGTGTTGAGATGGCAGGCGGAATACAAGGGGGGGGCAGCGGCAATCAGCAGCGGCGCGGCGGTTTTGGCATGGTTTGGGTTAAGGTGGGGGATTCAATTAAACCCCGCAGGGTTCGTACCGGTGTAACCGATGGATTGAATACCGAAATCCGCGGAAAAATTGAGGAGGGCGAAGAGGTGGTTCTCAGCATGACCACATCGCAAGGCTCCCAGTCAGGACAGCAACAGCAGCAAAATCCTTTTGCACCACAGATGCAGCGGGGTGGCAGCACAAGGGGAGGAAGGTAACATGAGCAAAGCTATTATTTCGGTTAAATCGCTGGTGAAGATTTACAAAATGGGGGATGTGGAGGTCCACGCCCTGAGGGGGGTCAATGCCGAGATCATGAAAGATGATTTCGTGGCCATCATGGGAAAAAGCGGATCCGGAAAATCGACCTTCATGAATATCATCGGCTGCCTTGATGTCCCTACCCGCGGACATTACCTGCTTGATGGCGTTGATGTGAGCAGTTTATCAAAAGATCAGCTTGCCGGACTGCGAAATCATAAAATCGGGTTTGTTTTTCAGTCATTTAACCTGCTTTCGCGAACTTCGGCATTGGAGAATGTTGAACTTCCGCTTATGTACAATAAAAAGATCTCCTCTCGCGAAATGCGTGAGCGGTCTTTGAATGCGCTTGAAGCTGTAGGTTTGGCCGATCGTGCCCACCATTTCCCGAACCAGCTTTCGGGCGGGGAACAACAGCGCGTGGCCATTGCCCGCTCCCTGGTTAACGATCCTGTCGTAATCCTGGCCGATGAACCAACCGGAAACCTTGATACCCGGACCAGTCTGGAGGTGATGGATATTTTCCAGAAACTGAATCAGAAGGGCATCACTATTGTGATTGTGACCCATGAAGCCGATATCGCATCTTTTACCAAACGCAATATTACATTTCGCGATGGGAGGATCATCAAAGCCATCGATGTGGATAAACCAAGAAATGCAAAGGATGAGCTGGCAAACATACCTGTTATGATTGAGGAGGATGACGAATGAAAGTAAAGAATCTCTTAATTGCTGCCTTGCGTTCGCTGGCTAAAAACAAGATGCGGACCTTTCTGACCATGCTGGGCATCATAATTGGCGTGGCGTCGGTCATTGCCATGCTGGCAATCGGGCAGGGATCAAAGCAAAGCATCCAGGCTCAGATTTCCACGCTTGGAACCAATGTTCTGATGATCTGGCCCCAGGCGAGCAGTACAGGCGGAGTGCGCATGGAGGCAGGTTCATCGCAGAAGATGACCCTGGAGGACGTAACGGCCATTGCCGACCGCTGTCCTTCTGTTGCCTATGTAACCCCATCGGTGCGAACCAGCGGACAACTGGTCAATGGCAACATGAACTGGCGGACCTCTGTTTATGGGGTTTACCCGAATTATTTTGAAATAAGGAACCTTAAGTTGATGAGCGGAAATCTCTTCACCATGAGTGATGACCGGAGCGCCACCAAGGTGTGCATTGTCGGGCAAACCGTGGTCACCAATCTCTTCGGGGCAGATGCCGATCCGGTGGGCAGTTACATCCGCATCAATAAAATACCCTTTAAGATAGTCGGAATTACCGAGAAAAAGGGCCAGAATGCCTTTGGCCAGGACCAGGACGATATGGTAATTGCCCCCTTTTCAACAGTTCAAAAACGGATGATGGCAATCACGCACATACAAAGCATGCTGGCATCAGCCAAATCGGAACCCCAAATCACTGTTGCATCGCAAGAGATTACCGATGTGCTGAAGGCAAAACACAACCTGGGCCCTTCCGAAGATCCTGATTTCACGATCAGGACCCAAACGGATATTGCCGATGCGGCAACTGCCACATCCGGCATTCTGACGATCCTGCTTGCAACAATCGCCAGTATTTCCCTGCTTGTTGGCGGGATAGGCATCATGAACATTATGCTGGTTTCGGTTACTGAGCGGACAAGAGAGATCGGGATCCGCATGAGTGTAGGCGCCCGCGGCCGCGATGTGCTGCTTCAGTTCCTCATCGAAGCGCTGCTGATCAGCCTGTTGGGTGGTTTTATCGGGGTCTCGCTCGGCGTGCTTGTTTCACAGCTGATTGCCAACATACTCAGCTGGCCTGTCACCATCACTGTCCAGTCCATCCTGATGTCGTTTCTCTTCTCATCAGCTATCGGTATCTTTTTCGGCTGGTACCCTGCACGAAAGGCTGCAAGGCTTAACCCGATCGATGCCTTAAGGTACGAGTAACTGATTTCCTCTATTATTTTCATCAAGAAACTGCTTTGTTGCGTTCAGAAATATTTCTGTAGCAGCCGCAGAAAAAAAATGAGTTTCATCTTCCAGCAACAGTAGCTGAACCGGGGTAAATGAAGCTGCAAGCAGTTGATTCAATTTTACTGACTGTGAAAAGGGCACGATACTATCATTGGTGCCATGGATGAGCAGGGTTGCTGCATTTGCTGCACTGATACAGCTGACCGGGTTCGCCGGATGCCAATCAGCCGGATCCGGATCACCGGTCATTAAGACGATATTGTTGTATAAACCCGGACTTTCCCACAGCAGGCTGTCCTGCAAATCGGTGGGACCGGCCAGTGAAATAACGGAATGGATGTTTTGTCCCTTATCCCTGGAATAGGAATAAAGCAGTGCTAAATGTCCGCCTGCACTATATCCAAAAAGCGCAATCCGGCCACTCCCGATGCCCCATGTATCTGTGTTCCTGGATATGCACATTATCATTGAATCGATGTCATCAAGCATCTCCAAGTAATGTATTGAATCGTTTGCAAGCCTGTAATTCATTGAGATTGCTGCAAATCCGAAATCACAAAACCGTTGAGCATAATAGTTCCATTCCTCTTTTTTTCCTGAAATCCATCCGCCGCCATGAATCACAAGGATTATTTCTGTCTGATGATCGCGGCCTTCCGGCAAAAACAGGTCATATTGCTGGAGTGTGTCCGTCCCGTAAACCTGATTATACCTCTCCTGGTATGGTAAATTTACCTCTGTGGTCGTTGACTTTCGGCAACCGGAAATGGCAACCAGGAATAGTAAACATAAAAGTATTACATGTCGCGCTGAATCCCGGTTAAGTTTATTGAGTATGCATGCATGCATGGCTGTAATTTCTTATCACTAAACTACTTCACAATATAAGTTGTACAGTAAAGACATAGGTAAAAAGGTTTATTTTACCGGCGTTCAGCCAGTCAAAAATCGGATAACCAGGAATGGACTCCTTCATAGTAAGTATCGCCGATCGGAATTTTTACCTTTTCGAGAAAAATGTGTTTATTCCGGATACTTTTGACCTGTTTCAGTGAAACAATGAAACTCCTGTGAACCCGCATAAAAAATCCTTCCGGAAGCTTTTCCAGTACGCTCTTCAAACTCATCAGTGAAAGAATGGGCTTCCTCCCGTCAATAAAGTTGATCTTTATATAATCATCTAGTCCTTCTATATAAAAAATGTCGTTAAAATTTATCCTGACGATGCCGTATCCTGATTTCACAAACAGAAATCCCTCATTCTGATCCGGGGTCATTGTCGTGCGCAGAGTCATTAGTTTCCTGGCCTTTTCAAGCGCTTTTACAAATCGTTCGAATTTAATCGGTTTAACAAGGTAATCCACTGCTTCGAGTTCGAATCCCTTCACGGCGTATTCAGAATAGGCTGTTGTGAAGATCACCATAGGAGGATCCTTCAGCGCCTTAAGGAACTGGATTCCGCTGATATCAGGCATCTGAACATCAAGGATAATCAGGTCGACTGAATTCACCTTCAGGAATGTCAGCGCCTGGATGGCATCAGTGAATGTACTTACGAGCCTCACCAGGGGTGTATCCGATACATATTTCTTGATCACCTCCAGGGCAAGGGGCTCATCATCGACAGCAATACTGGTCATCATACAAGGGAGATCTCAAGGTTAACAATAAAAACCTGTTCATTACTGGTGAGTTCGAGATGGTGCCGACCGGGATAGATCAGGTTGAGCCGCTGCTGTGTGTTTTTAATGCCGATACCGAATGTTTCCTGTTTTTCCCGGCCGGCGAAAATCTGATTGGCGACCTTAAAATTAAGGAGTCCGGCATGTAACTTAAGGTCAATCCTGATCATGGCATTTTCATGGGAACTCGTACCATATTTAAAAGCATTCTCAATAAAAGGGACCAGGATAAGGGGTGGAATCTGGTATGGTTTGGCATCACCTTCAAGATGCAACTGAACATCGACATTTTTACTCAGCCGGATCTTCTGAAGTTCAACATAATGGACCATATACTCCAGTTCCAGCTCCAGTGATACCTTATCATGGCTGACATCCTGGATCACATAACGCATCATATCCGATAATTTCATCACCGCCTCGGCTGTCATGTCGCTTTTGATAAGCGCCAGGCTGTATATGGAATTCAATGTGTTAAATAAGAAATGAGGATTAATCTGGTGTTTCAGAAAAGCCAGTTCGGTATTTAATTTATCCTTTTCAGCTTCCTTCCGCATCTTTTCATTAAGAAGAAGTTTTTCTGAGAAACGGAGGCCCAGACTTAATCCTGTTACCAGACAAGAGGTAAACAGGAAATTAAACAGCGGCCAGTTTTTCATTGGTGAAGGCGGCTTGTCTCCGGGGGGGGCGGGCATAAAATCAGGACGTTTGACCTCCGACTTCATTTCCTGCGGCAACCTCTTTTCCCATTCCCCGTCGCGAATTTCGGTCCTGAAATGGTTGTTAATCAATCCGGTTGAAATTGTCAAAACAATGATAAGCAAAGAAGTAGTAATGAAATAGAGGAGTTTTTTGCCTGTAAAGAAGAACCGGGGTGCGAGCAGGGAGTAACTGACGTAAAAAATACCAGCGTAGCAGGTCAGCTGAACCCACACTTCGAACATGAAAGCCCGGTCACGGTCAGAATCGCCATACAGGAGGTAAGTGGGAAGTATGAACAGAACGGACCACACCACTATGTGAAGGAGAATCTTGAGCTTTGTTTCAGAAACGCGTTTCCCCGTCATTTTTTCGGAGTAAAAATTACATGCATTAAAATGTAAATGAGTAACTTATGCCGATCACATAATCAGTTTCCGGATTTTTAACGTTATATTCCCTGCAGAAAAGATAATGAAGGTCGATCATATGCATCCGGTTAAAAGTATATTCGATTCCGGCACACAGCCTGAGTTGGTCAAATGATTGTGATGCCGGTACACCGGTGCGGAAATAGGTCTCTGCGAAGATATAGGGTTCGAATTTCTTCTTCAGGTCATATTTTATCGTGAGTTTTGTGCGGAGATGGTTTTTTGGCAATCCTGCTTTTTCGGATGTGAAGAATTCGGCATACCTTGACTGGTATCGCAGCCGCAAAATGAGGATAATCGGTTTGAGCTTCTCACGGTAACTGGCATCGGCATACCAGCTGTGTCGCCGTTCGTAGGTATCGTCTAACCTCCTGTTTAGCGAGAACCGGTATGACGCACCTAACCTGAACCGTTTCCAGAATCTGTAACTTATTCCCAGGTCGCTGTATACAGTTCCCACTTCGGTGATATTCTCATTCAAGCGGACCTCTTCGGTGAATTCAATTCGCAGGTCGGGGGTCAGCTTCTTCTCCAGTTGCACGCTCATCCATAACTGGGTATCGTTTACCTGTGCCAAAACACCGTTGATTGCCAGGATTAAAAAGCAGAAAAGAATAAATCCCTGTCTTCTAATCATAGTAATAAATGTTAATCACGGCTGAATCCTTGAGGAAATCTATCTTCCCTATCACAATCCTGTGAATGTTAAGGCCGGTGCGCAGGCGCAGATCCGCTATCAGAACTGTCTGGTTTTCTGGTTTAATCATTTCAATGTTGTCGTAAAGAACACGCTTGATACGTTCGCCCTTGAAGATCACATTCCCATCGAGCACAAAAGTGCCAATCAGGATTATACCATGTATGATTCCCAGCTCGTAATATTCGAGTTGAATGGAACTGATGACTCCCATGGCAATGAAAATGAAGAGGTAGGTCAGGTCCTTCATCGAAATGCCCTGGGTACGATACCGCAGCATGGAAAATACAGCAAAAAGGCCAAATGCCGCCCCCACCGATAGTTTGACGTATTTCAGCACAAAGGTCAGGAGGAAAATCACCAGGTTGAACATGATGAAGGTGAAAATGTAATCAAGTTTCCGGTAATTCGGATAATAGATCAGCAGAATGATCAGTACCACATTAAGCAGGTTGATTCCCAGGCTGATGATGAATTTTTCATTCATATCCAGGATCTTCGCATCCTTCTTCTTGTCCTTTTTATCTTTTGTATCCGTGGCATCCTGAAATGAGAGTTCAGTCTCGGTTTGTTGCGGAAGGCATACTTTGACCGGCATGGCAAGGAGCAAAAGCAGCATGAACATGGTGATTTGCTTAGCAGATATCATGATTCAGTTTATTAAGGTAATTATACTTCTGTTTGAAATTGTTTTTCTTTATATGGTGGTTAAGGCTGATTGTCCCGAGACAGTATTTGCTGATCTTAAGCACGGGAATGTGTTCTGCATGAAGGAGATGTGACAGGAGAGACGAACCTGACCTGTCCTGCTTAATTTCTGCAATAACCACTCCCGTGTACGAAAATTCGCCCGATTCATTCCTGAATGTCAGCCCGGTATCGATTGTAGCCCGCTCAGTCAAAGCATGATTGACCAGTGTGATACGAGAAAAATCAACCCAGAGCGCTGGTTTCAACATGCCGGGTGTAAGATTGGTATGTGAATTCAGCATTTGCTCCTGACTGCCTGCGATTTCTTCCCGGAGCTCTGTCTGGCGGTTCCGCACTTTTATTGTCCGTCCTCTGTTTGTTTTGAACTTGATCTCGAAATAACACTCGTCTGAATCGATATATTTGCGGCTGCGTACTTTGAAACGGTTCATCCGCTTATTATGGTGATTCAGGTATAACATGCGCTCAGGTGTATCGAAATAGAGAGTTTCATAATGTTGCTTCCGTACCTGGCTGACTTCCAGGATATAATACGACGATTGAACCTGTTCCAGTATGGCTGGCAATTGTACTGCCTTGAATGCGAATTTGGTATCCAGGCGATTAAGTAACTTCACTTCGTCCATCTTTTCGAGCGAAATGGGTTCAAAACGGGCAAGCAGTTCATCAATAGCAGACATAGTCCCACTTTTTCGACTTATCCCTCATTTTTGAGCCGGTAATAATTGTTTTCCCTGTTTTGAGATTCTTCTGATTGTACGTAAAGACCGTTTTCTGAAGCAGTTTCCCTGAAGCATCAGTTTCAGTCTCGGTAATCCTGTTACCACGGGCATCATATGTACATGTTGTTTTCTTCCTTATTGCCCCGGAGCCTTCGTATTCCACCTCCTCTGTTTTATCCTTCAGGGCGTTGTAACGGTAAGTCCACCGGAGATTTTTCTTTTTAGCAAGGTCAAATTCAGTCTCTTCGGTTTTATTGCCAAAGCTGTTGAAGGTAACAGTTGACCGGTAGGTTACCGTACCGTCGGGAGCATATTCCACTTTCAGCACCGGTCGGCCGGTTTTATCGAATTCTTCATACATGACTTTATATGTGGTTGATTTTCCATTGATGATGGCTGTTTCCCATTCGGTGGTCGACTTGATCCTGTTTTCTTTTCGTTCTTTTTTGCTTTGTCCGGTAGCTGCGATCGCGATTAACAGTCCCAGGATCAGGAGATGGATACGGTTCATGATAACTTAGTTAAAAATAACAAGATCAGGTACTTCGATGTCTTGTTTTTTATCAGGAACCACGACTTCCCTGATAACTGCAACAGGCGCATTGGTTTGAAGCGTGGAGTCTTTGGAATAGGCATATACTTTATACGATCCCGGCCGCAGGTATTTAAACTCCCAGGTTCCGTCATAGCTGGTCTGAATTCGGTCTCCGTAATCGCGGTCATCGCCGTAAATCAGGTATACCCATATCTCTGGTCCGTAATAGGTTTCCCGAAGTATGGTGAATGTGGAATTATATTCTTTAACAAAAACTTTTCCATAGATGGTTGACTTGCCACCTGAGCCAGGTTCTTTTTTGCAGGAAATCATCAATAGGGGGATCAGTAATAATAAGAAAAGGCTGACAATAGCAGAACGTTTCAGTGCTGAATTCATAGGTTCATAATTTATATTACGATATAGCGGATAAAAAAAGGACAGTTTTTTGTCATAGTTTCCACAAGGCAGATGATTCCGATTACATAAATCCTGCCTGTTGGATTGATAATTCTCAGGTCTGTATCACAAAAGGAATCTGTTGCGTAAAGGTAAGAATATTCCTGAACCATTTTTCCCGGGAAGTTATATATATGCGATATGACAGAACATACAGGCAATTAATACGGGTTGTTTCCAACAACAAAATTGAGTCCACTCCGAAAAGGCAATTTAACGGAAAACCGGACACTGAGCGAAGTCGAAGTGTCCTTAATTTCAGCCTTTTGCATACTTCGACTTCGCTCAGTATCCAAGAAGCTGACTTTTCGGAGTGGGCTCAAAATTAAACCTGAAAGTAGTTTGGCACACACGACAATCGGTAAACGACAATGATTTACCGGTTAATCAAACCACCTCAAACCACCCTGACAGGGTTGGATACCCTGACAGGGTGTCTGCATCCCGACTAACATCACCCTGTTTATAATTTCCGGATGTTTTGGTGGCTCTGCAAACACAAATGGTTTTACTTTGCATTTTCTGATGGAAAATATTATCATTCTTTCACCGGTATTACTCTCCTTTATTATCCTGGCCATTCCTTCCGGGATACGATATTATTATACCCTTGCGATAACGGCATTGATTATCGTGATCACTTCACTGCCAGCTTTCAATTTACTTATACATCCGGGAAATGCTGCCTCCCTTTTCCAGGCCCGCGGGCCGCTGGGCTCGATCACCTTCACGCTCGACAGCCTGAGCGCTTTTTTTATCCTGGTCACCAATTTTACCGTGCTCACCGGTTTGCTTTATTCGAACGGGTATCTTAGCTCCTACAGGACAACCAAAACATCGGCACGCTTTGCCCTGCACTATTTCAGTTATACATGGCTGCATCTTTCGATGCTTTGCGTATTGATGCTTCGCGATGGCACAGCCTTTTTGATCTCATGGGAGCTGATGGCAGTATCGTCATTTATGCTGATCCTTTTTGAAGCTGAAAAGCGGTCGACACTCAAAACAGCGGTTAATTACCTCATCCAGATGCATGTTGGACTGGTCCTGCTGATCATTGCTTTTTTATTTGTGGAGGCATACACCGGCCAATTTGGTTTTGATGGCCTTCAGGCCTATTTTGCGCATCATCCCAATGCCCCGCTCTTTTTTCTGTTCTTTGCCGGGTTTGCGATCAAGGCTGGCTTTGTTCCTTTCCACACCTGGCTTCCCGAAGCGCATCCCGCGGCTCCTTCGCATGTTTCGGGAGTTATGTCGGGCGTAATGATCAAGATGGGAATTTATGGAATCATACGCGTGCTTACTTCTGTTCAGTCTGATCATTATCTTATTGGCATTATCATTATGATTATAGCCGTTGTTACCGGACTTTACGGGATCATGATGTCGATTGTTCAAACCGACCTGAAAAAACTACTTGCCTATTCTACCATTGAAAATATCGGGATCATAGGCATTGGTATTGGATTGGGGACGCTTGGCATTGGAGTCCGCAACCCGGCGCTGATCATCCTGGGTTTGGGAGGAGGGTTGTTTCATGTTCTGAATCATTCTCTTTTTAAATCACTGCTGTTTTACGGCGCAGGATCGGTTTACAAGGCAACACATACGCGTAACATCGATTCGCTGGGTGGTTTGATACATTCAATGCCACGCACGGCTGCGCTCTTTCTCTTCGGGTCGGTTGCCATTTGTGCCCTTCCTCCGCTCAATGGATTCATCTCGGAAATCCTGATCTATTATGGACTCTTTGCCGGATTGCAGGCAAGTTCAGTATTTCAGACAATGTCGATGTTAATGACCATCATGGCCCTGGCGCTCATTGGCGGACTCGCCCTATTCGGATTCTCGAAAGCCTTCGGACTGACCTTCCTGGGATCGACCCGTTCCGATATTCATGTGGAAGAAAAGGCAGTCACCCCGGAGATGTTGTTCCCGAAGTTGCTTATTGCAGGAATCATCCTGATCATCGGGCTGGCTCCCATGATTTTTTTGTCGCCCCTGATGGCCATGATCGGCGAACAGTTTCATGTAAATTCATTGCCAATGGTCGCACCGCTGGTTCATACCTTATCGAAAATCAGCCTGATGGGAATGATCCTGATTTTGGTCACAGTTGTTTTCTTGCTGATTCGTAGAAGGGTGTTGAAACCTGCGAAAGTTACCTATGGACCAACCTGGGGATGCGGTTATACGGCCGGAACATCACGCCAGCAGTATACAGCAACCTCCTATGCTGCGAATTTCGCCGAATTGGCTGATCCTGTTTTACATGAGAAATTGGAATATCGGGAGATCCATGAGGAGGACATTTTCCCCGCAAAACGTTCCTTTGAACTCCGGCCGGTAGATGTTTTCCGGTCGGGGCTTGGTAAAATCACTGATTATTCTATGCTTGGGTTGAAAAAAATTGCACGGCTTCAAACCGGGAATATCCAGCACTATATTCTGTATGCTTTCATTTTCATGCTTGTACTGTTTGTTTTACTATACCTGAACCTGATATAATGGGATTCCTACTGGCTATCGTTACCGCCCTCTTTTTCCCGGGGATCATCCTACGGGTGAAAAGCATGGCGAGCGGCCGCAAGGGTCCGGGCATTATGCAGCCCTGGAAAAATATCTGGGTGCTGCTGCACAAGGGCAGCGTATTCAGCGGCGCCACCAGTTATATTTTTCAGATTGCCCCGGTTATTTATCTGGCAACCATTCTTTGTGCCTTACTACTGCTGCCCTTTCCCGGAATGCCCTCATTTTTCGGTTTTAACGGCGACTTTGTACTTCTTGCTTACATGCTGGCCCTGGGGAAATTCATATTCATCGTTGGAGCGCTCGACACAGGCAGCAGTTTTGAAGGAATGGGCGCTAACCGCGAAGCCCTATATTCCATGCTGGCCGAGCCTGCCTTTTTCATCCTTTTCGGAACGTTGGCGCTGCTTACAGGCCACACCTCCATGCAACAGATCTTCGAATCGTTCCAGTTTGCCGGCCACAACTCATTCATCATCGGATTCATCGCGGTGTACCTGCTGATCCAGATTGCCATGATCGAAAACAGCCGCATGCCGGTAGATGACCCGAAAACCCACCTTGAACTCACGATGGTGCATGAAGTGATGATCCTCGATCACAGTGGGTTCGACCTGGCCCTGATGCACATAGGCACAGCCTTGAAATTTGCCTTGTACGGATTGCTTATTGCCAACTTTCTGGTGCCGGTTGATGGCCGAGAACTTATTGTTAATGGTGAACAGCTTTTAATGAACAGTGAACGGGGAATAATGAACAGTGGGGGTGGTGGATATTGGATGGTTGCTTTGCAGATTGGAGTCTATTTCATGGTACAGGTAGTCTTTGCTGTGATGATCGGGTTGATGGAATCATTCAGGGCGCGGAAAAAGCTGGCGCGTAATCCGCAATTTATCGTCACCCTGAGTTCGATCGCCCTTGTGGCCTTTATCCTGGTTTTGTTGATTACTTTTAAAATGATTGGTTAAATGATAGTACTGCTGGTTATCGTCTTCGCCATCACGCTGATCTATCTCAGTATGACGGAGCGTTTCCCGATCTATGCCGGGCTGATCGGATTCCAGGGAGTATTGCTGTTCGCCCTGTCATTCCTTGAACTCCATGCCATCACTCTGGCAACACTCTTGTTCGTAGCCATTGAAACCCTGGTATTCAAGGTGATCGTGGTTCCTTACCTTTTATTCCGCATCATCGACAAAACAGGTGAAGCACGGGTGCACGACAAAGCGCTTCCGGGGTTTTATTCACTAATTTTTATTACCCTCGGATTGTTGCTCAGCATCGTGGTCTCCTTCTCGATGAATACCACCCCCGCCACCATGATCTATTTTGTTGTAGCATTTTTTGCCGTTTATACCGGGATGTTCATGATCATCTCACATAAAAAAATATTTTCACACCTGGTAGGATTCCTGGTGATCGAAAATGCGGTATTGCTGCTTTCTCTGGCCATTGGTAGTGAGATGCCCATGCTGATCAACATCGGGATCCTGCTCGACATTTTTGTCAGCGTTCTGATCCTTGGGATCTTTGTGATGAAATTGAAGCAATCGGCACATGAGCTGACGATGTTGAAGGATGATTGAAAAACGTGACACGTGACAAAAGCGTGACAGGTGACAAAAGCGTGACAGGTGACAAAAGCGTGACAGGTGACAGGTGACACGGGACAAAAGCGTGACAGGTGACACGGGACACGGGACAAAAGCGTGACAGGTGACAAAAGCGTGACAGGTGACAGGTGACACGGGACGAAAGAACATGAAAAAAAAGAGATGAAGAACATGACGTGAACTTGATGGGAACGTGATGGGAACATGACGGGAACTTGATGGGAACGTGATGGGAACGTGATGGGAACGTGATGGGAACGTGATGGGAACGTGATGGGAACATGACGGAACGTGACGGGAACATGACGAAATCCATGGCCCCGTTGGGGCCATATACTGGTAGCCATGACGAAAGAAAACAATTTCCGCTCCGTAGGTGCGGAATCTATTAACAATAAACATGAGAAAAGAAATCGTAAATGGTTGAATGCGGATCAATATTGATCGGGTTTTTTGCAATCTCTCTGCTGTTGGGAACCATTGTAGGGTTGGTGCACAGCAAACCGCTGGCGAGAGCCCTTACATTGTTCTATGTGGCCGTGCATATAGCGTTTTCAGGATATGCCTGGTTTCATCTGGGTGAAACCGTACTCGATTATTTCACCTTCGACGCACTTGGTGTGCTCCTGCTTT
>Ga0247842_10004883_pt1 | contig 16347 bp, 10 predicted proteins | sample LaCruzMarch2015__3_FD_192411 | JGI IMG/M metagenome (GOLD analysis project Ga0247842, IMG submission 192411) | Freshwater microbial communities from meromictic Lake La Cruz, Castile-La Mancha, Spain - LaCruzMarch2015_19m | ecosystem: Environmental > Aquatic > Freshwater > Lake | place: Spain...
CCGCCGACCGATGAATACGAGGGCACAAACACGGTGGCCTTTGGCGAGGCCTGCCTCAAGTCGGCCCGGATCGGCAAGCCCGAACGTGTTCAACATATAACGCGCAAATAAGGAAAAAAATGATCAAGGCCGGTTTTTATGAAGCGGATATCACGGCATCCATCGGGATGGAGCGCCCGGCGACTTACTACAAGATATACCACACAGCGATCCATGATCCCCTCAAGGTCAGGGCCTGCGTGCTGGATAATGAGCGGGAACGTGTGGCGATTGTCGGCCTCGACACCTGCGTTTTCATGGATGAAACTGCTCGGAAAATCCGCCTGGCGCTAAAAGATGCCTGTGGCATTCTGGAGAAGAACATCCTGATTGCCGCCAGTCATACCCATGCCGGCGGTCCGCTATGGGGCTTTTGCGATGAAGATATGCAAGCTGCGCCGGATTTTATACGGCGTCTGGCGCTGAAGGAGAGCATTAGCCTGGATGTGGGCTATGAGCAACACGTAATCAAGCAGGTTGTCACCGCGATTGCCATGGCGCAGCAGCGCTTGCAGACGGTCACCCTGTCCATTGGTCTCGGGAGGGAAGACAAGGCCGCCTTTAATCGTCGTTTCCGATTGAAGAACGGCCGGATCGCCACGCATCCCGGGAAGGGCAATCCGAATATTATCGCGCCGGCCGGCCCCATGGATCCGGACGTCGGTGTCATCGCGGCCTGGGATCGGAATGACGCCTTGGTCGGTTGCATTGTGAATTATGCCTGTCATGCGACCTGCTATGGCGACGGGGTGTCCGCGGACTGGATATATTACCTGGAACAGACCGTGCAAGGCGTCATGGGGCGCCAATCCCGCGTCGTATTCCTGAATGGCGCGGCCGGTGATATTACCCAGGTGGATAATCAATCCCTGCGTCCCATGGAAAGCGGGGAAAAATGGGCGCGGCATGTTGGCGTCCGGGTCGGCGCGGAAGTTCTCAAGGTGTTGGTGTCCGCCGAAAAGGGCGACGATTTTAAATTGGCGGTGTTGTCGGAAACCCTGCGGATAAAGATCCGCAAGCCGTCTCCCAAAAGCCTCGCGGCCGCGCGAGCTCTGTGCGCACGGATGCTGTCCGAGCCGAACAAGACGACGGAATTCCATTTTGCCAAGGAGCGGCTGGTTCTTGAATGGTTGATCGTAAAGTCGGAAACAAAGACGGTCGAAATCCAGGCCATTCAAATCGGGCCGGCGGTTATCCTGGCAAATCCGGCGGAGTACTTCTGCCAGTACGGGTTGGATATCAAGAAGCGGTCGAACTTTCCATATACGTTCGTGGTTGAACTGGCCAATGGGTTGTGCGGTTATGTGCCCACGGAAGACGCGTTCGATCCGGACAGCGGCGGCGGGTATGAAACCGTGCTGACCTCCGATTCTAATCTTGAAGCCAGCGCCGGCCGCAAAATCATGGAGAAATCCCTGGAACTTGCGGGCCGGCTGGCGCCGGATAAAGTTTTTCAGGGCGCCCAGGTCGCGCCGTCAAATGAAGTCTGGGATTTCGGCGCCTTGGGGCCGGAATTGGAATAAGCGCGGCGGTTTCGCCGGGCCAATGGCGGCCGTGCCTGACGCGCTGCCCCCCATCGTTCTCGCCCAAAGATGGCGCCCTGATGGATGTGTTCATACGCACCCATGTCCACCGTGCCGTAACGGATGCGCGTACGCCCGAAAACTCGGCGCGCTTGAGTTACAGATACGCTCTTATTTTTTCAGCTCATTAAAAATATTCTTAACAACATTATAAAAAATGGCTTCCCATTCAGGGGCCAGCAAGCATTCCGTAACTTCATAACCACCGCGGCAATAATATGACGCGGGGGGAGCATAATGGAGATAGCCATTCGATATAGAAGCAATATAAGTGTGTTTGAATGGAGACATTTTTTTCACATTAAATCCTACTTCCGCGAGAATTTCCATTGGGGCTGTTATCAACACGCATTCGCCTATTTTTATTCCCTGAATTTCCGCGGGAATCGTGGTTGTGCCGATTTCATCAATAACTTCCTGATGCTTTTTCAGCATGGAGATTTTTAACTCATTTCTGGTCATTCTTTCCATTGTTCCAATGCGGTCAAGGTACTTCTTAATCTCCAGCCTGTTGCGATTGTCCTCTTCTTTAATACTATTATCCCCGCATTCAGCAGCCTTCATATAGCGAGATGACAAATGGGATGGATAATCCGGATTTAATGAATATTTAAGATAGAGCGGCAGGAATTCCTTGAAACTCAGCAAGTAAGCATAAGCGGTATTCAAAGATGCCATCAGCACCGCCTGCTCCTGCTTTAATGTAGATATGTAACTGGGAATATCTGTTCTAAAAGGAAATTCAATATTTTTGTCGACAACCTTGAGCTTCACTGGGCCAGTGGTTATTTCCCGGTAGCCTTTCAATACACTTTGCCCCAATTTGGTTCCAAAATCAGTAGTGCGGTGGCGATTATTTAAATCCGTTCCGAATATTTCATTAGCATCGCCTCCGGCACCCTGCAGAAAGAAGGCCATCGTCTCTCCCCCAAGATTATTCTCCAGATATTTTAGGGTAACACCAACATGATCGGCGGTTATATGCCCCGCGTTTCCTTTAGGTGAACCAAGTAAAAGGTGACTGGCAAAATTATATACGATTGCAAAGGGGCTGCCATCCAAACGATCTATTCTAAGGATGCCTATTTCAGGATCAATAGGCCGCAGTCCTTGGATTTCATCTTCCGGAGGGTAAGGACTCAAGGTATGGTCGGTCCCATTTTTCATCATAATGGTTCGGTTGACTGTAATTGTATCTTCATAACCGGAACCGACTCCGATTGTGACGGGAACCATATTTTGCAGCGCCCTTTTGATCGCTTCAAGAATTTTATTAATTTGAGCAGCATCATCGCAAAGCAAACGCGGCGCCTGATGGGTATGCGATGCGCTTACACTCACATTGCCACCAGGAATGTTAAATTCTTCTTCAATTCGTTTTCGCAAATCAGGCATAAAATTATCAGCACTGTCACTTAAGATGTTCTGACTGATTGTTCTGGCGCCTATCGCGGTAACATCCATGGTTATCAGGACAACTTTCCCAAAGCCATCATCTAAAACCAAGACTCTGGCAAAGAGCGGATCATCCACTTTTAACTTAATACCCAAATATTCTTTTGGAATATGTTTTTTGGCTTTTTCAGAAAGACACGCATCATAAGTTCCTTCTTCTTTGCATGTAATTTCGATCTTGCTTACACCTGCGCAAATATTTTTAGACATGGTGCTTTTCCTTAAAGTGTTGATCGAGACGTTTAGGGGCTATTTGTTTTGTGTTTTGGGATCTTTCGCGGAATATGCGGGTAAAATTATCAGATACAGGGATGCCGTCAAGCCTTTGCCTGGCAGGATCGGGCTTTATTCACCGGGGAAGGAAGATCTTGCAGACAATCGGCAAATAAAGAAATACCGCGTTTTTTTTCCGGATCGCCGGGTCCGCAAAATAACAGGCTGAACGCCATGGCATCCGTCAAGCTGATGAATTTAACAACTAATCTCTGCGCGTGTCCGGTAAGAATACATTCGGCCGTTTCGTCGGGAGCCCATCCGCGCATGGTGTCATATTGGACGAGTGGTTGGCCATCAAGCCATATCCGGCATGGTCCGCTTCGTCCAACCACTAATGTTACTTTGCCAATAAGCTCGGGCGACCGTATGGTTCGTACGAAATAAAAACATGCCTGGCCTTTGAAGCCGCCCGCTTTCTGATCAGTGATCAAATCCTCGCCCAACTCCAATGGGAGCGGTAATTCCTCCGGGATATCTTCTTGGAAAAGCCGGGATTCATCAAGATAAGGATAATCGGCCCGGACATGCTGATTATAATAATCGTTATAGCCGATTGCCGCTGGATTGCATTTAACTTTATCATTCCGGTAAGGGCAGATTTCATTTTTTGTCTTGTCCCACATATCCCAATATGGGCCGTAAACAAGCCACTGGCGCGCACCTCCCAGGCCAAAGGTTGACCTTGCGATCTCCTTCGAATCTTTGGCAATCAGCTTAGCCAAAAACAAATTCTTGTCCGGCAACCATGTTCCGGCTTTTTGCCGATGGACAATTAACTTGACGACCTGCTTTTTTCCCGGAGCCAGTTTAATGGCTGATAAAAATTCGTTGCATTGGACGTTAGCCGGCATTTCCAGATATAAACCGGCTGCGATATTTTGTTTCGTCGGATTGCTAATGACTAAATTTAGCGGCGTGGGTCTTTGATTCCAAAGAACCGGTTCTGCCGGATATTCGGCTTCCATGGCAACCTGCGGTTCAGGACGACCGCGTACGGTCACCCGGGGCGCGTCCGTAATTGCAATGGCTTGGTTGCGGTCTGCCGCCATTTCGATGCCGAGGCGGCAGGTTTCCGATGCAAAATCGGTCAAGGGGGCCGTCTTGTGTTTTACTTCAACGCCGCAGATTAAATTGCGTCCTAATTTGTTCAACCAGTCGCCCGGCAATCCCTTGGTCCCTGCGAGCGCTCCCAAAAGCGCGCCCGCCGTGGCGGCGGTACAGTCGGTATCCCAGCCGCTGTTAACACAAATACACATTGTTTTCTTGAAATCAGATTTCCCCAGGAAAAGCGCCATCAGTACAATGGCAAAATTAGTTATGGCCTTGGATGCGTCCCGGTCGCCATAGCGGCGAATGATCATGCGCCAGGCATCATAAACGTCAGGGTATTTATCGCAAATGGCCCGAACCTCCGCGGCTATTGGTATGATGCGACTATGGGGGGCAAGAACCGAAAACCCGGCTTGCAGAACGGCATTCAAGTCATTGGTCACGCAAGCCCACGCCGCCGCCGCCGATTGAAATTGTTCGATTTCGACACTGAGCCCACCATGGTCCAATTGACCGTCCAGGCGGGCATAGTCGGCGGCCAGTTGCGGATTGCCCGGGCAGACGAATCCCCAGATTTCACTTCGAATGGGGCATCCTTCCGATTCCACGTAGAAGGAGTTATTCCAAATCCCTGAAAGCGGCGCGCTGATTCCGCGCTGGATATTATTCAGGAAAAAACCATATTCACAATAATTGTGGTAGCAACGATCCTGCCAGTATTCAGCCAAATCACGGGACGACAGGTAAAGTCCCCGCTCTTGCATGGCTTCCAGCCAAACCACCTGAATGTCAAGGTCGTCATTAATCGCCAAGGCATCCGGCCAGATATTGTCTTCGGTTTCTTGTCCGAACATTTTGTGATTTTCAAACGGTGCGCCAATCACGCCGCCGAGTGATTTTCCCAGCCAGCCGGCCAAAACTTTGTCGTAATAGTCCTGGTAAGTTAACGCCGTTTTCATCCCCTGCTTTTTTTTCAGCATATAATATCCTTTGTTAATTCTCCGTTGCGATTCGAGGACGATTGCTGATGTTGTAAAGGTTTCGAGTTTTATGTTGTATCGCAAGAAAAAAAGCCGGATTTTTCAGGCCATCCGACTTATTTCCCGAGACGATCGTCAGATCATAAAACCCAGGCCGCGGATTTTGGCTTCCAGCCGGGGATGTCCTTTGGGAAGCGTCACGCGCGTGAACCGGAATTCCCGGTGAATGGGATAATTCCTGCGGAGTTTTTCAAAATGCTCGCCGCGCGCCTGGGGGTCCGCGGCGGCGCCGGCGCGCAGGCGCCGGTCATCGGCCTCGATATCATAGACCGGCTGCACGATCCGCCACAGGGCCGCTTCATCGCTTAAGCCCGCGGGGTCCAGGCGGATTTCCGGAACCAGCGGCGGCGGCAACAGGCTATCCGATGGCAACCGGCCTTCCGGCAGCGGCCGGCTTTCCGGCGTCCAGGTCGGCTCAATGCCCAGAAACCGGCACACGGCATGATACATCATCACGGTGCCCATGACCTTGCCCTCGAAAGAATGGCCGGCAATATGCGGCGTGGCGATGTCGGCCCTGGCCATTACGTCGGTGCGAAACACGGGCTCGCCTTCCCAGGTATCCAGCACGGCATAAGCCACCTTGCCGGGAGCGCGCGCGGCCGGCGACTTCGCCGCCAGAAAAGCGTCCGAGTCCATCGCGGCGCCGCGCGCCGCGTTCAGCAAGATGATGCCGGGTTTAAGTTGCTCGAAGAAGCGCTTATCGGCCAGGTGCCAGGTGGGGTAGGGCCCGGTTCTGGTCAGGGGCACGTGCAAGGTCAGGATATCGGCTTCGGCCAGCACCTGCTCTAACGGCAGGAAGATCGGGTTGTTTTCGGCCGCGCAGCGGGGTGGGTCGTTCTGCAGGACGCGCAGACCCAGGGCCTGAGCCTTTTGCACCACGAGTCGGCCCACATTGCCAACGCCCACCACGCCAATCGTTTTGCCTGAAAGCGTAAAGCCGTGGCGCTGACCAAGGCACAGCAGCGCGGTGGTTATGTATTCCGCGACGCTGTTGGCGTTACAGCCGCTCGCCGCGCACCAGGTGATGCCGGCCTGATCGAGGTAAGCCAGGTCCATGTGGTCGGTCCCGATCGTCGCCGTGCCGACAAACCGGACGCGACTGCCCTCCAACAGGGCGCGGTTCGCGCGCAGGGTGGATCGAATCACGAGCATGTCCGCGTCCCGGACGCGGTCGGCCGTTATTTCATTCGGCGCCAGGATCGTCAGGTCGCCCAGCGGCCGGAACGCCTCTTCGGCATAAGGAACATTTGTGGAACAAATAATTTTCATGCGGGGTTCAACCTTACATAATCTTGAATTTCGGCAAATCCTGAATATCCACCATGCCAACGAGGCGGCGTTTGCCGTCCACCACGAGCAGGTCGTCAATAGTGTGTTCCTCAAAGATTTTTAGCACTTCGACGGCCAGGTCCTCCGTCCGGACGGTGATGGGCGAACGGGTCATTACGGCGCGGATGGGCAGGTTGGCGATTGCCCCGCGCCGCTGGGTGATAAGCCGGCGCAGGTCGCCATCCGTGAAAATACCGGCCAGTTTACCGGTCCGGTCCACGATGCCGACCGCACCCGCGCGGGCGCTGGTCATGGCCAGAATCGCATCCTTGACTTTGGCGTGCGTGCCGATGCGCGCCAGGCGTTTATCCTTGCGCATGATGTCGGCCACGCGCAGGAGCAGGGTCCGCCCGATGGCGCCGCCCGGATGGAGCTTGGCGAAATCCTCCTTGCGAAACCCGCGCGCCTCCAGGAGCACGATGGCCAGCGCGTCGCCCACGGCCAGCATGGCGGTCGTGCTGGCGGTCGGCGCCAGGTTGAAGGGACAGGCTTCGCGGCGGACGGGGATCAGGATGATTGCGTCACTGGAGCGGGCCAGCGCGCTTTCGGCCACACCGGTCATGGCCACGATCGTCGCGCCCAGGCGCTTGACAACCGGCAGGATTTCCAGGATCTCGGCAGTCTCCCCGCTGTGGCTTAAGACCAGCAGGATATCGCGGCTTCCGAGAATGCCGATATCCCCGTGCATGGCCTGCGAGGGATGCATGGTTACACTGGGCGAGCCGGTGCTGGACAGCGTGGCGGCGATTTTCTGGCCGATGTGAAAACTCTTGCCCACGCCGGCAATCACGATCTTGCCGTCCCGGTTCAGGCCGTCCAGGATGATTTGCACGGCGCGCGAAAAATCCTGGCCGAGTTGCGCGCGGACGCGCTGCAGTTCCTTGATTTCGATGTCCAGAATTTCACGAGCCCGTTTAACCATTTTCATAATCAACTCCTTTGTCAAGTGATGGAGTATGGGAGTAAGGGGGTATGGGGGTACGGATAAAACTCTTTACACCCCTACACCCACACTCCTTTACTCCCTTACACCCCTGGTCCTCAGCGTTCGCACGGCTTCCACGATCAATATCAGGGCCAGCACGAACAACAGCATGGCAATAATCCCGATTATTGACAAGCGATATTGGCCGATCAGCATGACCAGTGCCCAGACGGTCATGGCGAGCATGAAGATCATGGGCCAGAGAATGAACCCGATCGGCTTGCCGATTTTTTTAAGCCAGACCAGGATTACCAGCAGGGCCAGTCCGGCCAGCATCTGGTTGCTGGCGCCGAAGATCGGCCAGATCGCTTTCCAGGCGGAGATCGGATTGCCGGCTGTGTCGTGGAACGTAACCAGCACAAACAGCGTCGGCAGAACCAGCGTCAGGAGTGTGGATAAATACCGCACATAGCGACCCTTGAGGCCCCAAAATTCCTCGAAAATATAGCGGCCCAGCCGGGTGGCCGTGTCGAGGGTTGTCAGGATGAACGCGGAGAGCGCCAGGAGCCCGAATGAAAATCCGATCTTGGCCGGGATGCCGAACACACCGAGAAACGTAGCCATGCCGTTGCCGTAGATGGCCAGGGGCGCCTGGCTCGTGAGCGGGCTTGCCGGCGGCAGCATGGCCACCACAATGAGCCCGATGACCGCCACCAGGCCCTCCACCAGCATGGCGCCATAGCCGATTTTACGCGCGTCCGTTTCCTTGTTCAATTGCTTGGCCGTGGTGCCGGATGACACCAGCGAATGAAACCCCGAACAGGCCCCGCAGGCGATGGTGATGAACAGGATCGGGAACAGCATTCCCAACTGCGGGTCGTGCCAGGCCTTGAACGCCGGATACTGAATGGCAAACCCGCCGAAGAGAATGCCCAGGAATCCGCCCAGCACCGAGAAATACAACAGGTAGGAGGAAAGATAATCGCGGGGCTGTAATAGAATCCAGACCGGCGCGGTAGAAGCCGCAAAACAATAAACAATCAAAACCATGCACCAAGCCTTCTTGGGATCAACCCCCAGGGCGCTGTTAATCCAGGCGGGCAAAACAGGGAGCGCCTGGCCTGCCCAGACGGCCAAAAAAACCAGCGGCACGAAAATAAGCGAGGCTTGCCAGATGCGCATTTTCAGGCGATAGATGCACAGGCCAAATCCGATTGCCAGCGCTATGAACAAGAGCGATGAAGCGGCCACTCCGCCGTCCTCGACAAAAGTGGTCGCGGTCAAGTCGGTGAAAACCGTCAAGACATAGACCAGCGTCAGCCAGATGAACAGAAGCAAAAGGCGGAAAGCCATGGGCGACATGGATTCGCGCGCGATCTGCGCGATGGAGCGCCCCCCGCGGCGGATGGAGGCGATCAGGGCGGAAAAATCGTGTACGCCGCCGATAAAAATGGCCCCGATCACGATCCAAATCAGGGTGGGTCCCCAACCGAAAGCCAGCGCGGCAATGATCGGGCCGACGATGGGCCCGGCCCCGGCAATGGACGAAAAATGATGACCGAACAGGACGGCGGGATGCGCCGGCACCCAGTCAATGCCGTCATAATCCGTGTGGCTGGGCGTCGGCCGCTTGTCGTCTACATCGAAGCGGCGATCCAGAAACCGGCCGTAAATAAAATAGGCGGCTGCAAAAACAAGCACCGTGCCGATGAAAATAATTGTCAGCATGCGGAATCCATCTTGTGAAGGAATGGGTTTGCGTGTTGGGCCTTTTTTTATCGCAAAACGGATGGGAACGCAAGCGTAACCGCCAGGTCAGGCGCGGCTACATAGCCGTCGGTGTGAACCGGTGGCAATTTCATCTCTGGACTATGACGAGGACGTTAGTAATCGTGGTGTGGGGACAGATGAAACGGCGGATGGATCGGCGCCTTGAAATGGGTTAGACGGTAATGGCGCGGCGACAGCCCGAAGGCCCGGTGAAACAGCGCGTAGAAATGCGACAGGCTGTCGAATCCGCAATCCATGGCGATGTCGAGAATCTCGCGCGTCGTTGTCTGCAACTGTCCGGATGCGTAAGCCATGCGGGCGTCGTTCACGATAGCGGTCGGCGTTTTCCCGGTGTGTTTTTTCAGCATGCGGGCCACGTGTTCCTGGGAGCGGCCGGCCAGTTCAAACAAGGCGTGAACCCCCGTTTTCAGGTGGTCCGGCTGTTGCATCCGATCGCAAGCGTTCCGGAGCCACGCCGGACACGCGCGATAGGGATCCGTGAGCGATGGCCCGGCGGAGGCCAGCAGGTTGAGAATGAACCGATCGAGCGCCAGGCGGTTCCGGGGCGCATTCGGCAGTTTGTTGCTTTCGGCGTTTTCGGTGCATCCGCATTCCGGTATTTGTCGCGCCGAGCAGTTCTGCGGCGCGTTCAACAATTCGTTGGCCATGGCATTCAACCATTGATGTTCGCCGGTCATCAAGTGATAGATTCCCGGCAACGGCCCGTCGCCGCCCCAGAAGGCCGCTGAGCCGTAATACCGCCGTCGGATGTTGTTGAGGATCGAGCACGGGAACGCGACATTCACGATCATGAAATCGGGGGATTGTCCCTGAATGACGTGGATATCCTTGATCGGCCGGATCATGCATAGATCGCCTGTCTGCAAGGCGTGGCGCCGGCCGTTTACGATTTGTGCGCCGGCGCCCTGGCAGCACCAGAACACTTCGGCAAAATCGTGCCCATGGAGGGCGCCTTCATTCGCCCGCGTGACGTTCACCCGGCGGATAACGAACAGATCGTCGGGATGATAGGTTGTCCAGCGGATCACTTTCGATTTCATGATCATCCTGCAGCAATAAAAAAGCAATAGAACGGAAGACGAACGCTTTCCATCGATTTATTCTATCCGTGTTGAATAGGCTGTTGTGTAGCGACGGTCGTGGCCTATACTTCAAACCGAAAAATGTTACACCAAAGAGCCTTGGTAGCGCAAGTATTTCGTAACTCCTCAGTTATGAGGGTAGATTATGGCCTTCAAAGCTGTCATTCCCGCGAAAGCGGGAATCCAGCATTGATTTTTCTGGATTCCCGATCAGGTCGGGAATGACAATCAGCCCTCATAACTGAGGCATTGCGGATGTTCAGGGACGTCGAATAGTGAGTCAATATGGCTAATCGCATAGAGTATCCTTCATCGGAAGAGATAAAACGGCATATCGATTATCTCTGCCGGAAGATTGGATCCAGATTCACCGGTTCCCGGGGCAGTAACCAGGCGATCTCCTACATCGCCGCTCAATTCAAACAGCACGTCTCGAACGTTCGTTTGGAGGAGTTTGACGCCTTTAGCTGGGACTGTCAATGTGCCAGGTTAAAAACTGTTGATGGTCCGGTTGAATGTCTTCCGGTTTCTTATACCGCTTCGACCCGGCAAGGAGGAATCGAAGGCGAGTTGGCGGTGATTGAGGGTCAAGCAGAACTGGATTTTAAAATCCATAAACTGAAAGGCAAGATTGGCCTGTATTTCGGCGACTGCGATTTCGGGAATAATCCCGAGGGGTATAAAAGGATAATCAATTCCGGACTGAAGGGATTGATCATGCTCTGGCACAGTTTTATTACCCCTTGGCCGATAGCGATCGGTTTGGCTCCAAGCTGGATCAAGCATGGCCGCCTACCCATGGTTTCCATATCCTATGAGGATGCCTGCCGGCTGGTGAGCAGGAAGGTTTCAAGGATCAGGCTTGAAATCAAGTCTTCGCTGAAGACGGTAAAATCTTCCAATGTAATCTGCGAGATTCCAGGCCGGGACATGGCCGCGGAAACCGTGATTATCTGTGGTCATCACGACACGGTCCCCGGTTCCACGGGCGCGTTTGACAATGCCAGCGGAACAGCGACGGTCCTGGAGCTGGCCAGGATATTCAGGCATTCCAAGCCTCGTAGAAATCTGAAGTTCATCGTTTTTGGCGCTGAGGAGCAATTATCCCTGGGCGCCGTGGCATATGTTCGCGCGCACGCCAAGGAGTTGAGTAAGATGGTATTTGCGTTGAACACTGACGATGTCGGCGCTGTTTTGGGGAAAAACCGGATATTCATTTCCGGGCCTTCAGAACTGCAAAACTGGATAAAGAAAACCTGCGCACACATGGGCTATGCCGCGGAAACCATAATCGGGGCGAATCCTTATGGCGATCAATTCCTGTTTAACGTTTCCGGTGTTCCTTCGGCCTGGTTTTACCGTCCCGGCTGCACCTCCGGTCAGCCTCGTTATCACAGCAGGGAGGATACGGCCGACAAGATAAGTATTCCGGCCATGGTAGAGATGTTGAACGTGCAGTCTTCTTTGCTGGAGCGGCTGGCCGACGGCCGCATTCTGCCGTTCAAAAGGACCATTCCGGTTCAACAACAAAAAGCAATCAGGAAATACGCGCGGACTCTTTATGATATAGGATGACAATTCAGCTGGCAGGAAAATCTGTCGACAAAATCATTAGATGCTTTCCCGTAAAGATACACGTTTTTGCGTGTATGTTTTGGAGCCGGCCTGCCCCCAGGCCGGTCGGACCGGGGTGAGGGCACCCCGGCTCCAGTTGGGTTGCGGGCATAGCCCGCCTTAATACCTTAAAAGTTAAAAACCGCTATCAAAAACAAGAAGCCATGCCGGATGAATGTGGGAGGGGCGCTACGCGCCGCGACCGGCAGGACCCATCCGTCGCCGCGTCCGGCGGTTGCCGGACGCCTCCCACCAAACTTGGGTTGCGGGCTTGCGCCCGCATAGGAAACAACATAAAAAGAAAGGATTGCGCTTGAAAGGCAATTAAAACGGCAATATTGGAATGTTTTTGTTATGGAAAAATCATCTGCGGCGAATTAACTGCGGGTAAATGTGGATAAAAAAGGAGCAATAAATGAAATCAAAGATATATAAGGTCGGCATTCTGGGATTGCGCATGGGCGCCGGATGGGCGGAAGGCATTGCGCGCAATAAAGGCGCAAAACTGACTGTGGTGTTCGATCCGGACCAGGAGCAAGCCCAAAAAATTGCCGAGACCTACAAATGCCGTCCGGCGGCATCCGAGGACGAGTTCTTTGCCACGGACCTGGATATTGTCGTCGTGGCCACGCCGGATCACCTGCACGTGCCGCAAGCCGTGCGCGCTCTTTCGCTGGGCCGGCACGTTGCCTGCGAAAAACCCATGGCCGCCACGGTCAAGGATTGCCAGGCGATTATTGCGGCCGTGCGACGCTATAAAAAATTATTCATGACCGGCCAGCTCTGCCGGTTCCGGCCGGGTTTCATTATGGCCAAGAAACTGATTGGCGCGGGAAAAATCGGTGATATCGCCTTCATCGAAAGCCAATATTATCACGATTATTCGCATGTTGGCGGCGTGAACGGCTGGCGCAAGGATCCTAAAATACGCCGCGAGGGTTTTATCGGCGGCGGCTGCCACGCCATGGATTTGATCCGCTGGCTGGCCGGAGATCCCGAGGAAGTATTCTGTTATATGAACCAGAAATACCTGACCGACTGGCCGACCAAGGATACCGGCGTGGCCGTCATGAAATTCAAAAGCGGCGCGATCGGCAAGGTATTCGTATCCATCGGGGTTAAGGCGGGTTATTCCATGCGCACGGTCATTCATGGTACGGAAGGCTCCATTATCTGCGACAACCGTAGCGACAAGCTGACCCTGTGGAACACTAAAGCCAAGGTAAATCCGGTCGAACTGCCGGTGCGCGTGCAAAAGCAGAAACCGCTCTACGAAGAATTCAAGGAATTTCTCGATCATCTGAAGGCCGGCCGCCGGCCGATGACCGACGAATATGAGGGCACGAACACGGTGGCCTTTGGCGAGGCCTGCCTCAAGTCGGCCCGGACCGGGAAACCCGTGCGCGTTCAGCATATCACGCGGAAAGGAAATTAACATGAAAGCCGGATTTTATGACACGGATATTACGCCCGCCATGGGCGCCCAGGTGCCGGGATCGTATTCCAAGCGATTTGCCTCCGGGGTCAGGGACGCGCTCAAGGCGCGCGCGGCCGTTTTTGCCGACGAGCAGAACACGGTCGCCATGATCGGGCTTGATACGTGCGCGATCAGCGCCCGGACCGGGAAACTGATCAGGGAAGCGGCTGAAAGAAAAACGGCGGGGAAAATCAAGGCCGGCAGCATTACGATTGCCGCATCGCACACCCATTCCGGCGGTTCGCTCTTGGGATTTCATCCTGACGAGATGGAAGACGCTTCGCCGCTGATAAAGAAACTGGCGTTGGAATGCTCGATAAGCGTTGACCCGGAATATGAACGCCTGGTTGTTGAAAGGGCATCGGATGCCGTTTTTCTGGCGCTTAACAACATGAATGCCGTTACATTCTCGGTCGGGAGCGGACAGGAAGGAACCGTCTCTTTCTGCCGTAGAATGAGGATGAAGAACGGGCGCACCTTCACCCATCCGGGGAAAGGCAATCCGGACATCGTTGAGCCGGCCTGCCCGGTTGATCCTGAGGTCGGCGTCATCGGCGGCTGGCGTGAAAACAATACGCTGGCCGGATGTATCGTGAATTTTACCTGCCACGGAACAGCCTGGCAGCAGACGGTTATTTCCGCGGACTGGATCGCCGCCATGGAACAAACCATCCGCGCCGTGTATGGCCGGGACGTTGTGGTGGTTTTCCTCAACGGGGCGTGCGGTGATATCGGCACGGTGAATAATATCGACCTGCGGCAGGGCCGTTCGCCTGAAGAGAAGCTTAATATTGTCGGCACCCGGGTGGGCGCGGAAGCGGTGAAAGTGCTGGCTTCCTCGGAAAAAGGCGACTTGTCTCCGATTAGATCCATATCGCAGAAGATAAACATAAACTTTAGAAATCTCTCCCCCGTAAAGGTAAAACAATCGCTTGAAGCGGCGGAAAGATTGGCAGGTGATGAATCAAGCTGGGAGAGCGATGAATTTATATGGGCAAAGGAAAGACTGCTTTTTGATTACGTCCGGAAGCATAACAAAACGAGAGAAGTTGAAATCCAGGCAGTCCAGATCGGCCCGGCTGTTTTCCTGACAAGCCCAGCCGAATATTTTTGCGCGCTCGGCCAGAAAATAAAGCGCGCCGTCCGGAAAAGGTTTCCTTTTGTGTATGTCGTGGAACTTGCGAACGATCTTATCGGCTATGTGCCCGGCGAAGAAGCCTTCGGAAGCACGGGCGGCGGATATGAAACCAGGATGACGGCATATTCTAACCTTGAGCCCAAGGCCGGGGAAATAATTGCCGACGCCTGTATCGCTCTTGCCGGGAAACTTCATCCCGGTAAAGTTCCCGTAGGACCGCGGATCGAAACGCCGGGGACTCCCTGGCCATATGGAAATCAACTCCCGGAAATTGACTAAATTGCGTCGTTCGTCAACTGACATAAGAAAGGAATTAGGTCATGATGTTTAACCGACATAATTTGAGCCGGATTGCCGGATTGGTTTCATGCGGTTTTATGTCCCTCGTGCTTTTGGCATTGTCTACGGGCTGTTGTGTGAATATGGGTGGAGCCGGGAAAGGCCAAATCGCGGTGGACGTGTCCCTGGTGAAGGATGGCAAGCCCGTGGCGAGTATTGTGATCGGCAAGGAAACGAGTCGTTCGGCCCAATTTGCGGCCGCGGAGCTGCAGTATCACATCGAAAAAATTACCGGGGCTAAGTTGCCGATCGTGAGCGACGCGGAAGCGGTCAAGGGCACGCGCATATTGGTGGGCGCCAGCAAGGCCACGCAGGCGCTATGCTGGCGTAACGGCGATTTCAAGAGCCAAGAATACCTGATCCGATTCCTGCCGGACACGCTGATCCTGATGGGCAAGGACATGGAAGATCCCGGCCGCATGGATTATGCCGCCGGGCAAACCTGGCCCAGTCGATATGACGAGCAGGCCACCTGTTACGCGGTTTACGATTTCCTGGAGCGCTATTGCGGCGTGCGTTGGTATCTGCCGACGGATTTGGGGCTGGTTTGTCCCCGGCAAGAAACCCTTGTCGTCAAAGGCACGGAGGTGCGGCGCGCGCCGGCGATGAAGTCTCGGGCGCTCTCATGTGATGTATTAGTGCCTGCGGATCTTTGTGATGACTTTAGCCCAAGCCAAACCCCGCGAACCCGCCTGGATGGACGCGAAGCCGAGTTGTTTGCCCGGCGCCAACGCCTGCGGGGCGCGGAAAATTTTAATGTTAATCATGCCTTTTATGGTTATTACCGTAAGTTCCTGAAAGACCATCCGGAATGGTTTGCCAAAGGCTACGACAAGGATATGCCGGAAGAGATGCGCAAAACACCCCCGGCCATAGGGGCCCTTACGAACGCCTATCCCTATAAGTATTTCCCGCAGATGTGCTATACCAGCACGGGGTTTATCCAGCAGGTCGTTGCCAGCGCCCGCAATTATTATGACAAGGGCCAGACACTTGGGGGCGAGCCGGCCGTGGGCGATTATTTTCCAATGGTGCCGATGGATAATGATAATTACTGCCGTTGTCCTGAATGCCAAGCGCTTTTGCACAAGAAGCCCCCTTGCGAGCAATGGCGCAAACAAGATTTCTTCTGGAATGACCGGGCCAGTGATTATGTATTTAGCTTTGTGAATAAGGTGGCCCGGGAGGTGGGCAAGACCCATCCGG
>Ga0247842_10004885_pt1 | contig 16343 bp, 17 predicted proteins | sample LaCruzMarch2015__3_FD_192411 | JGI IMG/M metagenome (GOLD analysis project Ga0247842, IMG submission 192411) | Freshwater microbial communities from meromictic Lake La Cruz, Castile-La Mancha, Spain - LaCruzMarch2015_19m | ecosystem: Environmental > Aquatic > Freshwater > Lake | place: Spain...
GATGGTATGACTTCCCAAAAATCAGGGAAGAACGATACTTACAAGTTTCTAACAGATAAGAAACGTGAAATGAAAAAGAGTCAGTATCGAGAACGCTTCGATACTCTCGCTACTGAAATTGGAATCAATCTTATCAATACAAGTGTTTCTTATGGTCAGAAACTTTACGAAAAGTCAGGCTGGGGTTCAATGGTTTTCTATAATAAGATGGCGAATGGTGCGTATGACATAAACGTCTACCCACAGAAGCTTACTGACCGTGACCAGAATAGGTCCGGTGTTCCTGTTTCACAAGAGCCAATTGCTTTTTCTAAAATTTTAATCGCTGCTTCCGTTCTTGGTGGAAAATTACCAGATGCTCAAGTTATTGCTGATGATAAAGTCTATGCGAGAGCTTCATACGAACTATGGAAGAGAAGCTGGTCTATGACTGGTGGTAACGGAGCGAATACTCTTGGACTTACATACCAAAACTTATTTACATACGGCTGGGCAGCTTGGAGAGTTTATCCAAGACGTGTTTCTGTAAAAAGAAATGGAGTTGAGAAAATAATGTTTGATGATATCTACCGAGAGCCATTAGATGTGAAAAGAACTTGGCTCGGTATTGGATTTAATCACGGAGACTGCTGGTCTTGGGGTGAAGTCTATTATGAAAGAGATATGCCGAAGGAAGACTTCTATAGAATGTATCCTGAAGCAAAGAAGAATAAAAAGAAATTGGAATACTGTTCTGTTTCTGAAGAAGCTAAAGATGACAACAATGAGAAAGCTCATACCAGCGTAACTATTGGATACTACGAGAACTATTTATCTAACCGATACATTGTTCAATGTGGAAAAATGAATATCTATGATGGTGAACTTCCTAACGATGGTTCTCACGGTTCTGTAGTTACCACAAGATGTTTCGTTCGTGATTTGAACGACCCATACGGAGTTGGACTATACGAAATGATGAGAGGTAACACTGCAATTTTTACATACATAAACTCTCTAAATGCACAGCAGGTTGAAGCCGAAATCTTCCCTCTATTATTCGGAGCTCAAGTCCAGAACGGAACAGCTTCTTATAAACGTGGACCAAACATTGTAAACCCTAAGCATCCTGGTTCTGATATTGATGTCGTGAAGACTTCTGGAAATGTTCAGCAAGGTATTATGTATGCTGATAAGCAGAAACAAGCAATTGAAGAAAACACTGGTGTGAATAACATTGTCGCCGGAACACAATCCGAGACTACACTTGGTTCTACAGTTATCTTAAAGGAAGCTGCTTACAATCGTCTTACTCCTCCAAAGAACTCTATGGTCGCTGGTCTTGAACTTGATGCTCACATCGCAAACACTTGGATGAAGCAATTATATTCTGTTGATAAAATCTTTATGATTGATTCTGAAGACCAACTATCTGAATTTGCAAAACAGAATCCTGATTATTTTGTTGAATCACAGCCAATCGTAAATGAACTTGGAGAAATTACCGGTCACGCTGTCGCTGCTTCTAAAAATTTAAGATTAAACTTTGACTTTACTCCAGAGGGAGAAGTTATGGATAATGTTGATACCCGCCAGATTTCAGCTAAGGGATTATTTGATGAGATGAAAAATACCGGTCACATTTCTGACTACATTGAATTTATTATTGACCCAGATTCAATGCTTCTACCATCACTTGAAATTCAGAAGCAAACCTTTATGGCTTTGTTCCCAGTCATCACAAATCAGATTACTCTTATCTACTCAATGAGAAATCAAGACCCAGAAGCCGCTGCTTCACAGCTTATGGCACTGGAAAAACTTCTTGATATTCAAGGTGGAGATATTTATGATTATATTTCTAAAGCTGACTATGATGCTATTCTCGGAAAACAACCTTCTGATATGCAGAAAAAAATGCAGGAAGAACAAATGCAGCAAGATGCAAAAAATACCGCTATGCAAGCTCTCGCTGGTGGAGGTGCTCCCGGAGCTGGTGGAGAATCAATGCCAATGGGTCAGCAAATGGCTGGAGATGGAATGGACCCAATGCAACCACAGAATCCTAATGAAGTTCCACGACCACAATCCCCAATGGGTAGTGCGATAGACGCTTCAATGGGTAGAGCCGCCGCTCAAGGTTAAAAAAAATATATGTATATGCCAATATCAGATTTCTTTAATAAACCACAACCAGCACCAACAGTTAGGACAACAACTCCGTCTACTATTTCTAGTATGTATACCCCACCACCAGTAGCACCAGAGCCGGAAGATATGTATACAAAAGCGAGCAAAGCCACAAGTGCCAAGTATGGAGTTAATGTTCCTCCTTATTTTCTTAAAGCAGTTCAACAGCAAGAGTCTAGCGGAAGAGTAGATAAAAATAATTACAATTTATCAATGGGGATAACGCCTACAGCGATAACCGCTCTTGGTAATGATTATTTGCAACCAACGTCACTAGATAATGTAATTCAAAACGCATCTAACTATTTAGGGTCTAGAGCAAAAGTCACTCTTAATGATGGTCAAAAAATTGACTTATCAACGCCAGAAAATTTTAGTAAATGGTATGTTCAAAGATACGTTGGGATTTTACCAGGTGGGTCGAGATTGATAGGTGGAGAAAAAGTCCCCTATGAAAAAATAGTAAAATCATTTGAAGAATTATTAAAACAATATCAAGAATAAAATGGAAAATCAAACCGCAAACCAAAAAAAAATAGCTCTAGCTCAAAGTGAACACGCCGCAACTATTATCGAACTGATGAAAGATTGCACAGATAAATCTGAATTGATAGATAGAAAGAGTGAGTGGGGAACAATTGTAAACACCCTTACTCTTGATGCTGAAAGCACAATGATTCGTAGAATGGTAGACTATTTAGAAGCAATTAGAAATGGAGCTTTACACGAACAAAAATAATGAAACCTAAAGAAATAAAACAAAAAGATTACACCGTGCAGATTGGCTATTCTGACGAAGCTAAAACAAAAAAACTAATGAAGTTCATTACCACAAAAAGCGGTGATGAATTTGAAGTTAGTGCAGATGAGATGTCCTCAATGCTTATTGGAGGAGTTAATTCTGATACACTTGAAGCCACATTCGTAGAGTCGGATAGAATAAATGTTGTCGAGGTCGGTAGACAACTTCAGTGTGAATTAATCGAAGATATGAAGAAGGGTCAGAAGATAAATATAAATTATACGCATCCATACCCAATTGAGTTCGCTCTGATTGAAGAGGCGTATAAGATTGCAAAGATAGATATGAGTGTCCCAAAGATAGAGTTGACTAGAGAATATATAGACAAAGTTAAAGCTCAATTAAAACCAGAGCAGACTGACTATATAAATAAGTTTTACAAATCATTTAAAAACGTAGATATTAAATAACCATCGTCACCACCCACGATACGGGTAGGATAAAATATGGAAGAAATTAAAAAAGAGAAAGTAGTAGTAGAGAAAAAAGAGAAAGAAGTAAAGAGAACAATTTTTAAAAATACATCTGGTAAAGAAGTTCCAGAAGCTGATTATTTCTTCGGAGGTAAAGCTCCAAGCAGTTTTGAGAAATACTGTGGAAAACCTGTTGATAGAGAGGATTTGATTGGAGTATTCAATAAGGTCTTTAAGCCAGAAGATAATTTTCTTTTTTATAAAGAAATAGATAAAGAAGTTTATCTGATTATCGCACCAATTAAGTATTCAACTACTATCGGTGATTTTAATAACTCCCTAGAAGGAGATTTCCAGAAACACGCCATCTCTTTCATCAATGAGGGGTCAGTAAACTTGGATACCCTAAAGATGAAACTATCCAGAATTGTAAAATTCTGTAAGTTCGGGGATAGATAACTTGTAAGTTTATTTTATTCATTATATAATTAAAGGAGTAACCATCGTCACCGACCCACGATACGGGCGGATAAAATATGGACAACACAGAAGAAAAGGTAGAGATAGCAGCGGAGGCAAATGATGAAGCAGAACTTGATAAAAGTTTAGCCGAATCAATAGCTTCGCTTCAAGCCGGAAAAGCACCTGAACCTGTAAAGGAAGAGGTCAAGCCAGAGGTAGCTAAAGAGGAAACTCCAGACGCTCCAAAGGTGGAGGACTCCAGCAACCCTCCAGTTGTAGAAGCTAAGAAGGATGGCGAATACGATTATCGTATTCCTAACAAAGGAAAATTTGAGTCAGACGAGTCTTACGAGAAGCGTATTGAACTAATGGACCTAGTGAAGAGGCGAAAGCTTGCCAAGACTGATGAGCAGAAGCAACAGATATCAGAACAAATTCAGACTACCAAAAGTCAAATAAAAAATCTGAACGGAACTGATAAGCTTATCAACCCACTCAATCAAAAGAGTGGAGTAGAAGCCGAAAAGAAGGTAGAAGTAGAAGATGAGACTTTGAAAGCTGATAAAGAACGACTTAAACAACTAGGAGGGGCGACTAAGGAGGATATCGAAGAGATAATCCGAAAAGAACGCCAAGCCGGGGAAGTTAAGGGAACCCTAGAGAAATTTGTTGATAGACACGCTGAACTTAAAGATGAAGATACAAGAGAAGTTTTCTTTGATTTCGTTGATTCAAACTACAATTGGCAAAACAAGAGTGGTAAAGAATTGATGACAGTCCTAGAACTAGCTCGTGAGTCTATGTTTAAGGCATCAGAAACTATTCAAGAAAGAGTATTGAAAGGTGCTGACGTTCAGAATAAAGTTAATGCTATGCAGTTCCCGGGTGGAACTATCGCAAAGCAAGAGTATTCTCCAGAAATGAGTAATTCTATAAAGGAATTAGTCGCTACTGGTCTTTCAGAGGAAAAAGCTATTGAACTCCTATCGGATTAAGGTAGCTACTATAATCCAAACAAAATATTTATGGCAACAGTAAAACAAGCCACCATAAAGAATACACGTCAATTGCGTGAAGCTAACAAGGATACTTCAACTGTCACTACTCTAGGAGAAATCTTAGTTTTGACAGCTGGTAAAGCTGTAGCTGCCGCTTCTGGTGCAACTCGAGATACTATCTTGGGTGTTTGTAATCAGACCATCGCAGCCGCTGATGCTTTGACTCGTGTTTCTTATATCGTGCCAGCAAGTGAAGATACTTTTATCTTCTCAACTACCAATAACTCTGACGCTGCCCACAACGGACAGGCTATGATTATCGGTGCAAACTCAACTACTATTAACAATACTGGAACTACCAGTGCTGTTGGTGTTGTTGTTCAGGTCGAACCTTATGGAGCAGCCGCTGATAAACTTATCATCGGTAAATTCATAACTCTATAATCATTTTATCAACTAATCTAATAAAACAAATATATGGTAGGAACAATAAATGATTATGCAGTCATAGTAAACAACGTCTTGAAACACGTTGCTCCCAAGGTCTCACCTACAGTCAAGGCTGAATATCTTGACTTTATGTATAAGGTAGATAACAACGAAAGAATTTATACTGACGTTGGAGTCACCGGACTAGGTATGGCTGAAATAATCCCAGATGGTGGTATCGGAGCTTCTGATGCCCCAATTCAAGGTTACTCAAAGAACTACGTTCAAATGCACTTTACCAAGAAAGTTCGTCTTACTTTCCAGACTAACTTCTTCTTGTTCGAATCAGCAGCAGCTAAAATTAAAAGCTCTGTTAAAGCTAAAGTTATTGAAGGTAAGAACGCAATTGAGCACGCTAAGAACTATCTTGCTCAGTCTTTACTTGCACAAGGATTCAATACTTCTTTCACCTGGACCCCAATCAACGCTGTAGGAACCCCTACTCCGGTTGCAACCATTGGTGCAGATGCAGTTGAATACTGGTCACAAGCTCACCCTCGTGAGGATGGTGGTGCTGCTTGGTCAAACGTCATCGTTGACGGTGCGACAAATTCACCTCAGTTCACTTATTCAGCCCTGTTAGCTGCACGAAGACTGCACTCACAGAAGAAAGATGGTCGTGGAAATCCATTGATTTCAGACCTAGATACCTTAGTATGTCGCCGTGGTTCAACTACTGCACAGTATGCTAAGACTATCAAAGGAACTATCGAGAAAGGTCTAGCTCCACAGCAAACTAACGTATTTAACAACGCTCCAGCTACTGATACTTTCAAAGTTGTAGAGTTGTCACCATACGAGAACTTAGCTATGGATGGCTTAATGTGGGGTATGTTCGATTCCAAGATGATGAATCAGGATTTCGGATTCCTTTACATCGAGGCTTTACCAACAAGAGCAGAGCCTGCTGTTGTTGACTTGCTAGGAAACCAGGATTTGGTCTTGAACTTTAACTCCCTTGCTGTTATGGGTGCTTCTGACCTTCGTGGTTGGATGTGGTCCGACGGAGATGGAAATACTGTATAACTTTTAATGTTCTCTGTCAAGTAGTGCTATCGTTTAAAATATGATACACTACTTAGATGGAAAACATAAAAATGTGTCAGTATTGTAGAAAGTCCTTTGAAAAAAGAATAAATGTTAGTAGAAAAAAATGGGAGACAATGAGATATTGTTCACTGTCTTGTGCTAAAAAAGGGAAAGTTCCTCATAATAAAGGAGTTCCAATGACAGAGGAGATGAAACTTCATCTTCATAAAGTTCTTTTAGGAAGAACCACAAACACAGGTAGGACACATATTAAAACAGGACAACACTTATCTCCAGAAACAGAAATTAAACCAGGAACAGTTTCTTGGTTAAAAGGTAAAAAGAATCTTAATTTTACTGGTCCAAATAATCCTAGATGGAAAGGAGGAATAACTCCAGAACATCTAAAGATTCGATGGTCAGTAGAAATGAAAAATTTTAGAAATGAAATTTTTAAAAGAGATAATTATACTTGTAAATTCTGTGGAAGATGCCGAAAGGCAGGAGATAGAGTTATCCTTAATGTTCACCATTTGAAGTCGTTCGCTATTCATAAAGAACTTCGGTTTGATAAGAATAATGTAATAACTTTATGTCGTGAGTGTCATCAAAAAACTGATACTTATGGTGTTAATACTACAGTTTAATTCTTTGGTTAATCTATTCACCCTATATCTGAGAAATCGGATATAGGACTGGGTAGGGTAACTACTCTATTTATCAATTTTAATAATAAAAAAACATTATGTTACAAGATGCACACTCAAAAAAAATACCTTTAGCTCTCGCTGTTCCAATTGGAACTACAACTATAGTAGCAGCACAGCCTGATGCTTACATCTACGTTCACGAAATCATCGGGGACTTAGCTGGAGCTGGTAATCTAACGATTATGGCTGGAGCTCGAACTTTGGCGACTTTTGTTCTTGATGCCGGACAGGGTATCACCGAGCAGGATGAGCCGGGTATGGATGGTGTTCCACGATTCGAATGTAAACCGGGAGAGGCTCTTATCTTCGTAGTCACTGGTGGAACTTTCAACGGAGCATTAGATTATTCATTAAGATACTAAATATATGGAAGAAATTACACCAGAACAAAAAGCTTATCTTGCCACATTCGCCGGGAGGAGAGATGCCGCTCTTCTGGAAATTTCTAATCTCCAGATTGCAAAAGAGAAACTTGAGAAATCTAACAAAGAAATAGCTGAATCATATTCTGATACTGAAGCTAGAATGAATCAGGTTATTGGTAGAATAGAAGAATTAAAAAAGAAAGAGTTAGAGTTACCCACACTAATCTCAAAAGAAGTCGCTCAACTAGAAGCTAGAAAAACTTGTCTTGAAACAGAGATAATGAATCTAACTAAACTGGTTGAAGTCTTAACTTCACAAAAAGCATCCTTAGAGAAGGATGTCTCTTCAGCGTTGGCTACATTTACCGCTATTAAAGACGAAGCTATCTCCCTAGATTCTGTCGTTGACCACGTTGTCCGAGTAAGTAAAAATAACGTAACTATTGTGGAAGACTTAGTTGCAAATCTTGCGAAGAGTCTTGAAGAAATTATTGATGTAAATAAAAAGAATGTTTTTGAAACAAATTTGGTCGTTGATAAACTACCAAGAATGTTAGTCGAACTTCAAAAGCACGGTTTAATTAAAAAATTATAATATGGCATACTTATCAAATAGAATTGGAGACCCTTACGATTTAGGTTGGTTCGCAACCCCAGCCGCTCTAACCACAGCTTACCCTATCGGTGCTGATGGTTATTTTGCGATGGTTGGTTCTACTGATTCTATTTGGGTATGGGATTCCGACACAAACGCTTGGGTTGATACTAAAACTACTGGTCCTATCGGTCCTACTGGATTTACTGGTCCTATCGGTCCAACTGGAGCTACAGGTTATACTGGTCCTCAAGGTCCAACCGGCTCTACAGGTTACACTGGAGTTATGGGTGAAACTGGCTACACTGGTCCTATCGGTCCCACTGGTCCAACTGGTTATACTGGTCCTCAAGGAGCAGGTGATACAGGTTATACTGGTTATACAGGTTATACTGGTCCAACCGGTCCTGCTGGAACCGATGCTGTCGCTGGAAGATTACCGAGCAACTATGTTGAACTAGCTACTCCACAATCTACAACCTCCGCTGTTCTTGAGGATGTCCCTGGTATGTCTACTACAATTACTTTGGAAGAAGCCGTTGAAATTGCTGTTATTTCCTCTTTTGAAATCGCTACACAATCTGGTGCTTCAGCATCAGTTATTGGTGTTGCTGTAAATATAAACGGAGTTGATTATGATATGTATGAGAGATACCTCTCTGGTGCTAACGACCAAGGTATCGGAGCTATTACTCATCGCTCTGGTATTCTTGCTGCCGGAACTTATACTGTTAAATTAAGATTTAAGAGAAGTAGTGGCGTTGCTACACCTGGAATGAACCACGCTGATATGCTTGTTATGGCGATGCAGGGTGCTAAAGGAGAAACTGGCTCAACTGGATATACTGGATATACTGGTCCTATTGGTCCAACTGGTCCTACCGGCTATACCGGTCCAATTGGTCCAACTGGAGCCACTGGTTACACTGGTCCTATAGGTCCAACTGGAGATACAGGTCCTATCGGTCCAACTGGTTATACTGGTCCTATCGGAGAAACTGGCTACACCGGTCCAACCGGTCCAACTGGCTACACTGGTCCTATCGGAGCCACTGGTCCTACCGGCTATACAGGCTATACCGGTCCTTTAGCTGCTGATGCGGTTACCAATGCTGGGTCTTCTACTGATAATGCTATTGCAAGATATGATGGAACTACAGGGAAAATAATACAAGACAGTGGAATTATAGTTGCAGATTTAACAACTAATACAGGTTTCTCTTTAGCTTCCAAAGCTGGAGTTGGAACTGACTTCGTTATAACAGCAGGTGATTCAACAGACGACACTGGTGGTAATACATATTTCCAAGCTGGTCACGCTACTGGTGGTAATAAAGCTGGTGGAATAAGTCGTAATTTAGGAGGTAATGGTTTTGGTTCAGGAACTGGAGGAGGTGGATATTTAATAGGAGGAACTGGTGGTGCCACAGGTGCTGGAGGTTCTGCTGTCGTTCAAGGAGGTGCTGGTGGAGCAACGAGTGGAAGAGGCGGAGATAGTTATATGTTTGGTGGTTCTGCCACTGGGGGTGATTCTGATGGTGGTGGTTTAAGATTAATTCCTGGAACAAAATCTGGTTCTGGTTCAGACGGGAATATCGCTTTATATCAAAATTCTGCTTTTAATGTTGCGGGAATAGGTGCTATTTTAGACCTTTCTCTCATCGCCTCCTCTACAAAAACCTTCACGTTTCCAAATCTTTCTGGAACTTTTGTCTTAAAGGTTGGTGATGCTATTGTAAATACAACAACTGCCACTGGTTCGGCTGGTTTCCAACTTACCAATGGGACTGCATTTTCATCAATTTCTGCAGATTTTAATTCAAGTATTACTTATTTTGACACCTTGGGTCAATTTTATGTTAGAGATACGACAAATAGTTATGTAAGTAGATTAGGTTTAATAGGAACGGGATTAACAGCTAGTGTTTCTATAAACTACGCTGCTGATGCTCAAGGTTCTGATACTTATGTAATTACCCTAGACCCAGCTCCAGCTGCTTATGTTGTTGGTATGGAAATAATGTTCAAAGCTAATACAGCTAATACTGGTGCCGCCTCATTAAACGTAAATGCTTTAGGTGCAAAGACTATTGTAAAAGGAGTATCAACCGCACTAGCTAACAACGACATTCTAGCCAATATGTTCTGTAAATGTGTCTACGATGGAACAAACTTCGTTCTTCTTAATCCACGAACCCTATAAAACTATGGCAGATAAAATCCTTTACATTCTAGTCGCAATAGTAATAGGAACAATCCTTTATAAATTAAGAAATAAATAAGAATGACACTACAAGAAAAGATTTCAATAGTAATGCAAGCTATTTCATTCATTGGAATCATTTTCGGTGTCTATCTTTATTTCCGAAGACCTCAAGAGAAGTCAGAAACAACTGATGCTGTATTCAAAGAGAGGATGGACAACTATGAAACTACCACAAAAGAAGCAATTAAATTAGCTTTGAACCACTCTCACACTGTTGAATCAAAACTAGATTCTCACATTAAAGAAAGTCAGACTAAAGGTGAAGCCGATGCACGCTGGCAAGGAAGAATGGAAACTTTATTAGAGGAAAGACTACCAAGAAAATAAAGTCCCACAAGACTATAAACTGCCAGTTCTTTACAAGGAGGTGGATATGAGTATTATAGTAAAAAATGGGATTTATTATTCTAACACAATGTGCCTTTGCTCACTGTGTCAGAACTCACCAACTTGCCAAGCCATTCACGGTTTGGTTCAGGTTTGTGACGGAGACGGAAGTTTCCTCAAAGAGTGTTCAAAGTTTGAACGCAAACAAGGAGGCAGAAAATATCAATGTCCGTGCAATAAGGAGGGATAATGAGAACAAAACACCATAGATTACCAAAATGCTTCCGTAGAAATAAGGAGCAATTCTATGATTTGACACCAAGAAGGAATATCTCTTGGGTATCAGACTTAGAGCATAAAGCTTGGAACATTATCACCCGAAATAGTCAGATGACTTTAGGGGAAACGATAGAATCTTTGAATAGATTCATTCCAGCCGATATGCGTTTTGTTTTGGTAAAAAATGAGAGGAGGTGATTCCTTATCTCCGTTTCCCAGTTTTCGGTTAATAAACTGGGTAATATACATTTTAATTTATTAGTAGTATAATTATAATAATATGGCGATAAAAGATTTATACAAAGAAGTTGAGAAAAAGAAAAAGAACGAGGTCGAAGATGACGTTGTTACTATGTCTACGGAAGATTTTTGTGCTGAACATAGGAACCTCATTAAAGTTCTTAGGTCTGGTGATAAAAAGATGTTAGAAGCAGAGGCTAAGAAGCAAGAGGCTGAATTAGCTGAATATGAAGAGGAAGACGAAGAAGAAGACGAGTCTGAAGAGGACTAATTTAATAATAATCCGCAAAAAAATGAATAAACCAAAATTTAGCATAGTTCTTATTTGTAGAAATGAAGAGAACCACATTCCAAAAATGATGAGTTCTCTAAAAGAGTTTCAAGAAAGAGGTGGTGAGGTCTGCTTACTAGATACCGGTTCTACTGACAATTCAGTGGAGGTCGCTAAGAGTCTGGGCTGTAAAGTTCAAGCTGTTGGTGACAAATTTCGAATAACAATAGACAAAGAATTAGCAGACAAAATCAATGCTAAATTTATAGTAGATGGCGAGGCTCCTGTCGTTAGAGAAGGTGAGTCTCTTTTTGATTTCGCTTCAGCGAGAAACTACAGCGTTAGTTTTGCTGAAAATGATATGATTGCAACGATGGACTGTGATGAGGTTTACACCAAACTAGATATAGATAAAATAAACCAAATGATAGATGAGGGTTATGAGCAGTTTGAATACAACTTTGTTTTTAACCACGACCCTCTCGGTAATCCAGTTATCAAGTTCCGTCAGAGCAAATTTTATAATAGAACAAAAATTAAGTGGGTGGGTATTATCCACGAAGTATTACAAGGTCCAGCTAAACTTATTTATCTTGATGAAAGCATTATCAAGCTGGAACATTTTCAAAACGAAAAAACAAACCGCACTGGTTATTTAAAAGGTCTTGCTGTTGATTGTTTCAACAATCCAGACAATGACCGAAACTCCCACTATTTTGCAAGGGAGATGCTTTACTATGGAAGATATAAGTCTGCGATTAAAGAATTTAAGAACCATATTTCAATGGGTCGCTGGGGAACTGAAGCCTCTCAATCAATGTTATACATTGGCGACTGTTACCGCTCTATGGGTGACTTTGATAATATGCTTATGTGGTATTTGAAGTCTTTTGAGAAAGAGGCTCGCCGAGAACCAATGATGAGAATTGCTGAACACTATTATGGAAGAGGTATGCACCAGCAAACTATTGCTTACTGTGAAGCGGCTCTAACCGTTACAGAACTTCCATTCTATTCCAATCACCAACCTTACTACGAAAACATTCCTCACGAATTTCTTTACACCGCTTACTGGTGGACAGGTAAAAAAGATAAGAGTGAAGAGCATTGGAAAAAAGCTATAGCTTTCTGTCCGACAAATCCTAAATACGTTCAAGACGGTGTTTTTTACAAAAAACGAGAGGCTGTAGTGCCTAAATTGAGCTTCGTAATTCCTACCCTCGGTAGGGAGGAAGGCTTAAAAAGATGTTTGGACTCAATAAAAGCTTTGAATTACCCTCAAGACAGAATTGAAATAATTGTGAAGCAAGATAGCTTTGAAGACCGAAAAGGTGTGCCTTTACTTCTAAAACAGGGTTATGAAGAATCAACTGGCGACTGGATTGTCTTCGCTTCTAACGATACCGAGTTCACTCCTGATTCAATCAATGAAGCCCTAGCTGTTGGACAAGATGGTTACGTTGCTTTCAACACCGGATTACTTTACCCAGACGAAGGAAACATTAACGAACACTTTATGATTCGTAGAGATATCGTAGAAAAGATAGGTGAGATATTTGATACCGGATTCTGGCATTGCGGTTGCGACAATCTCCTATTTGCTAAGATGAAAAAACTAGGAATCTTTAAACGAGCAGATAAGGCAGTGGTAAAACATTATCATTTTGCAAAAGAAGGTGGCAATCAGTGGGACAAAGTTTACGAATTAGCTTACTCGCACAAAGAGGCAGACAGAGAATTATTAGCAAAAAGATTAGCCGAATTATAATTATGTTCTGGAGAAAAAAAATAAATTTTAATACTGGAGCTCACTTCGATACTAGACCTCAAGATAAAAAAGACGAGGACTATGTTCAGAGCGAACTCGTTGCTGCTATATCCCCAGTTGTCTGGACCAAGAAAGATAAATACCGAACATTCCCAAAGCGTATGCAAGACGGTTCTGGCTCTTGCGTTATGCAGTCACTTGAGAAAGAAAGAGGTATTATTGCCGAGCAGAAGTATGGAGAATTTATTGTTTTCTCTTGCAATGATGATTACCAATTAAGAGATAATACTGCAATCAGTGGTTCTACTTTTGAAGATTTAATCAGAGCGACCAATCGTGGAGCTGTCTTAGAAGTTCTTTCCCCATCACAGTCTATGAATGATTTACAGATGATGAAAGTTAAAAAGCTTTCTTATTCTGATGATGTTTCAAAAATCTTTGGAGCGAAGAGAATCACAATGGATTTGGATATTGATACTATTGCCTCTACGATTGAGAATACCGGCAAGGGTGTTGGACTCACTGTTCGTTTTGGTAAGGGTGAATGGTTCTATACTTCAATGGTCAAAGAATTGCTACCAGAATCAGAATGGACCAGTGGGCACCGAGTTGTGGCTATTGATTACACCTTAGACGACCAGGGTCGCAAATGTTTAGTTATTGATGATTCCGCTTGTGAAGACGGTCATCAATACAGAACTGTCCCTGAATCATTCTTACTTGCAAGAACTTATTGGAAGCCAAACTATATTCTAAATTTCAAGACCTATGCCGAGATGGGTGTTATTCCAGAGAAGCCACATTTCGATGGCTCAATTATTTCAGCTCAAAAATGTTTTAAGTTTGAGAACTTGTTTCCAGCAAACACTGGTGAAGTGGAGAGCTGGGGACCAGTAACTCGTAAAGCGTGCATTGAGTTTCAGAAACGATATAATATCGTTCCTGCTCTTGGTAATTTTGGTCCAATTACTAAGGAAAAATTATTAGAATTATATCCTTAATTTATAAAATGATTAAAAATGGATTAACAAAAAAATGTATTTCTTGTGAAACTTGTTTTTACATTCCTAAATCAAGGATTTTAAGAGCTTCTTTTTGCTCTCATAGATGTCACTCTAATTACCTAATTGGTAAAAAATTAAAGAAAGAACATATTGATAAAATAAAAAAATCTAAAAAAGGGTTTCGTCATACAAAAGAAACAGCTATAAAAATAGGGTTAGCAAATAAAATTGTATATTCGGATTTAGAAAAAAGAAAGGAGATATCTGAAAGACAAAAAAGAAACTGTTATTTTAAAGATAAATTTGGAAATAAGTCAGCTAGATGGATTTCTGATAGAACTAAATTAAAGAAAGATAGGTTAAAGATGTATGATACAAAATACAAATACTGGATGTTAGAAGTAAAAAATCGTGATTGTTGGAAATGCAAAATCAACAATAAAGATTGTAAAGGTCGTTTAGAAGCACATCATATTCTAGGATGGCAGTCACATCCAGAATTACGTTATCAAGTTAATAATGGTATTACATTATGCCACGCTCATCATCCTAAGAAGAGAGCGGAAGAGAAACGATTAAGTCCTTATTTTAAGGATTTAGTGTCAGTATCAAATGACTAATTTGGAAATAAATGATTTAATCGCAATATCTATCGTTGGTGCAGCATTGTCTCTCGCTATCGAGTCTTTAAAAGCTAAGTTTGGAACTAAAGGTTGGGCTACTAAAACAGTAACTATCCTTTTGTCAATTTTAATCGCCGGTCTTTACGTCTGGCTAAGAGATACTTCATATTGGCAGACAATTATCGCTGTTCTAGGTGCAGCATCCGCTGTCTACGCTTTCTTTTTAAAGAAATAAGTTGTAGAATTATAGTATAGTTTAACAATAATTTACCCAAAAAATCAAATGACCCCTCAAATAACGATAAAACATAATATAGGGAACACCATTGATATCCCGAATCAATTGGATATTAAATGCTCAACTTATATGAGTAGTAATATCGCTGCCGGGGTCCTTGCTGTTCCTGTTGACAACTCTACAGATTTTACGGCTGGTTCAATCTTACTTTTACTCTCATCTATTGGTGCCGAGAACTGTGAAATTGTAACCTCTGCCTCTCATACTACCCTGTCTTTCGTCACTTTAGCGACCTTAATGGCTCATAACCGTGGAGATATTGTTAGTCAGCTCCAGTATGACCAAATTGTTATCTCTAAATCAGCGACAATTGACGGTGTATATGCGACTCTAGCTACCCAAACAATCTTTACTACTCAACAGTCTACAGTAATTCTTGATGCTACCGGTCTTACTACCGACTACTATAAAGTCCAGTGGAAGAACTCTTTGACTGGAGCTCTATCAGATTTTTCATCCCCTATCTCTGTTTCTTCTTACCCAGCAAACTCTGTCGCTACTGTTATCTATCCTGTTCTAAAAGCGATGGGTATTTCTGAAGATGACCCAAAGATAAATACCACTTTCTTAATATCCGCTGTGGATGACGCCCGTAAGTATGTTCAAGGAAAGCTTTACGGTATCCGACACGCTTGGCAGCAAGAGTTCGAGTATCCAATCAAAATCCTCGCTGGAACAAATAGTGTGGACCTACCAGACGACATTGATTTTGACGAAACGGACCGCTCTGTCCTAGCCTGCCGATTTATGATTGGTAACGTGCTTACTCCGTTTAACTTGAAATACATTGATAAGAGAAGCTGGAACCAAATTGCTTTCTCAGTTATGGGAGGAACCACTCAAGCAATTGCTTTGACTGGTGCAGTTTCAATTACATTAGACAGCGTAGGAGATTTCCCCAACACAGCCTCTGGTGTGGCTTATGTTGCGACTACCGATTATACACAGACAATTATGCAGATTGCTTACACCTCTGTAGACTTAACAACGAATCAGTTACTTGGAGTAACTGGAATAACAAGAGACATCCCAGCAGGGACACGGGTCTGGTCGAGACCGACAATTTCTCAGCCTATCTATTATACTGTTCATTCAGATAAATTGGTCTTCGACAGGATTATTCCTGATTCAATGCAAGGCAACAATGTCTACATTGATTATTACAAGAAAGTTGATGACGTTGTAGCTCTTTATCAAGAGCTTCCCGAACACTATAGAGAAATCTATAAATGGTA
>Ga0247842_10004888_pt1 | contig 16335 bp, 10 predicted proteins | sample LaCruzMarch2015__3_FD_192411 | JGI IMG/M metagenome (GOLD analysis project Ga0247842, IMG submission 192411) | Freshwater microbial communities from meromictic Lake La Cruz, Castile-La Mancha, Spain - LaCruzMarch2015_19m | ecosystem: Environmental > Aquatic > Freshwater > Lake | place: Spain...
CATGACCTGGAAGACGAAGCCCAGGGTATCCGCCAAGGCCATGACGATGTGGATCCGCTCCGCCTGGGTGCGAATCTCCAGGCCGTCGGCGCGCATCGCGGCGGCCAGGGTCTCGACGCCCGGCAGATCCCTGGCATAGACGCGGGCGTTGGCGTACTGGGTGCGGGCGCTGGCCAGCGGACCAGCCAGGTCCGCGGTGGTGAGGCTGGCGCGGAGCCCGTCGCGGTAGTCCTCGGTGGCGACGAGGAGATCCAGACGGCAAAAGACGGCGTCGCCGGCGAAGCGGTTCTCCGGCACCGTGCCGGTGACGCGCAGTTGCAGGACGGCGTTCTCGCGGTTGCTGCCCGTGCCGCGGCGCACCACGGCGGTGACGGCATCGCCAGGGGCCAGGCCGAGTTTGGCGGCCAGGGTGGCGGTGAGCAGCAGTTGATCAGGCGCCGCCGGCGGGTCGACGCGGGCGGCGGGCAAGGGCTGATCGGGGGCCGGCGGCGGCAGCCAACGGCCCAGCAGGCGGGTGATGAAACCGGGGGGTTGGGTCGGCGGGTCGACGGGCAACAGGGGGTCGCCGACGGCGCTGGGGATCATCTCAACCGCGGCGACCTGGCGGTGCCCGTCGGTGTTGGAAAGATCGATGGTGGCACTGATGGTGCGGGTGGTCGGCAAGATGAAGCCCAGGTCGGGGCGGGCGGCATAGCGGGCAAACCAGTCGGACTCCAGGCGGGTATTGCCGTAGACCGTGACTTCGAGCGTGCTCGGCTCTTTGAGCAGGTCGTCGATCATGGTGGCGACGACGCCGTTCTTGAGCCCGAACAGGAGCAGGACCGGGGCGACGATGGCCGCGACGGTGAACAGCAGGACCAGGGTGGTGCGCCAATCATGGACCAGGTCCTGAAGCGCGAGGCCCAGACCCTCGCGCCAACGGCGGCGCAGGCGACGTTCGGGGGATTGTTGCTGATCCATGGGTTAGTCCGCAAAGCGCCAGGCGAAGCCGGTCGCCGGTTTCTGGTCAGTGCCGCTGACGGTCCGCAAGCCCAGTTGCGCCACCCGGTCGACTTCGTGGGTGGCGATGAGCACGGCGATGCCGTGCTCTTTGGCCTGCGCCAGCAACAAGTCCATGACCCGATCGCCGAGACCGGGGTCCAGGGCGGAGGTGGGCTCGTCGGCCAGGACCAGGGCGGGGCGGTGAGCCAGCGCGCGGACGATGGAGGCCCGCTGCTGTTCGCCGACGGAGAGTTCATGGGGCTTCTTGTGGAGTTTTCCGCCAATATCGAGCCGTTCGATCATGGCATCCAGGTGGGCATCGCGCGGCGGCAGGCCCAGCGAACGGCGGATCAGGGCCAGGTTGCCGGCCACGGTCAGGAAGGGGAGCAGACCATGAGTCTGGAGCACGAAGCCCATGGAGGTGCCGCGGATCTCGGCCAGAGCGCCATGGGCACGACGGTTCCAGAGCTTACCGAGATCGATGTTGCGGCCATGTCCCCGCCACAGGAAGCGCCCGTGGCGGTGGGGCGCACTCAGGAGCCCCAGTAACTCCAGCACGGTGCTCTTGCCCGAGCCGCTGCGTCCGGTGATGGCGACCAGTTCGCCGGGGCGGAGTTTGAGGGCGGGGACCTCGACCGTGAAGCGCTGATTTCCCGTGCCGCGGCTGAAGGTCATGCCTTCGACGTCCAGCAGCAGGGACGGCGGCCGATGGGTCAGGGCGTGGCGGCGCGCGGGAGGGGGGAGTTTGAGCATGGGCGGCGCCTCACGGCATGTCGGCGAGCGGCACCGGGTAGACAAAGTCTCCCGAGGCGTCCGCGGTTTGGGCCGGGTTGACCCAACCCTCCCAGTCCTCGTTGTAGCGGGCGTACTGGCGCAATTTGCGCTTGAGATCGTTGGTGAAACCCACCTGCTTTTCGGACCCCCAGCTGGTCCAGGTGTCCTGACTCAGCGCCATAACCTGGCTCTGGTAGGGAAGGTCACCCAGGTATTCGTCGAGCAGCCCGAGATCCGCCAGCTTCTTGGCGTTCTCGCTGCGCGCGAGCGCCGGGTCGCGGCCGAACTGGGTGGCGATGGAGCGCAGCGTATCGAAGAATTGGACCGGTTTGAGCATGCCCTCTTCCGCCCCGTTGACGATTTTCTGGAGAATCATCTGCAGATCGCTCAACTGGTTCTTGGTGAGCAGGACGCGCACCTCCACCGTCTCCTTGGTGGGGTCGGCGAAGTCACGGTCACTGATCCAGGCGTCGAACAGGATGGGGGCGCGGGTGTCGGTCCGGTTGCCCAGGTAGCGCAGGCGCATGGCCTGCCCCAGGGCGTTGGCGATCTCGCGGATGTTGCGCTCCGTGGCATCCGCCGGGGCCGGCTGAGCGGCCGGGCGCGGTGGGGTACGAGTGGCGGGTGCGGTGCCGGTGCGCCCGGTGTTGTCGCCGACGTTGGCAACGATGGCCCCGGCCAGGGTATCGACGGCACGGCGGAAATCCTTCTCCGAGCCGCCGTCGATGGGCAAATAGGCTTCGGTCTGAAAGCGTGAGTTGCGGGCGAGTTCACGGTACTGGTCCGCGGCGCGCTGGTGGTCGCCGACACCGGCCGGGGTCTTGAGGTGCAGGATAGTGATGGCAACCTGCTTTTCGCCGGCCAGGGAGGCGAGCCGCGCCGCATCCAGGCCGGACTTGGACTCCACCCGCAGGCCGTCCGCCATGGTGCGGCCGTCGAGCGCCCCGGCGTCGGTGATCAGCACGATGAAGCGGGCATCGAAGTCCTGCCAGGGGGTCTTGTCGAGGGCCTCGGCCACGCCCGCAAAGGCGTCCTCGTCGAAATAGTCGGTGGACCACTTCGCCTCTTTCAAGCCTTTCACCCGCTCAATAAACGCCTCGGCGTCGTCGGCCTGGGAGGGATCCACAAAGGCGCGGGCGACGTATTCGAGATCGCGGGTCCGGGCATCGTCCTTGGCCTCGGCACGAAAGGCGACCAGCCCGAAGCGGACCCGATCGATGACCTGGGCATCGCGTAAACGCTGGTAGACGTCGGCGACGGCTTGCTTGGTCTGCTCAATATAAGGCCCCATGGAGGTGGTCGAGTCGATGACGAAGACGACCGCCGCACGAAACTGCCGCGCAGGTTCGGAAGGTGCCGCGGGTGCGCTGCCGGCCGTGGTCCCGGTGTGCGGCGCGGGGCCGCCGTCCGCTTCCTGCTCGGTGACGGAGGCGATCCGCAGCAGCCGCACCGATTCGCCGGAGGCCAGGGTGGTCTGGACGTGATCGAGGATGGGGAGCAGGTAGAATTTCTCCCGGATGTCGACATAGGTTTCCGGTTCCAGGGCGACGACCCGCGGGTCGCGGCGACCTTGTGCGATGTCGCGCACGAGCGGTCCGACAACGTCACCTGGCCGCGGCGATTTCAGGACCTTCTCCAGGCTGGCACGGGAGTCGAAGAACACGAGGCGGTCGCGCACCGCCCCGGGGTTGGTCAGGACCAGGATGAGCTGCTGTTTCCATGGCACCGTGTCCTTCTCGGCGACCCAACCTTGGTTGGCCCCCTTGGTATCGGTGCCGACCCGCAGCCAAGGCGCTCCGCCGGCCCGGCGCCGCTCATAGACATAAAGCTGGCTGAAGGCGGTGAGCAGCCGGGTATCGCCATTGGCGACCTCCCCCGGGGTTTCGCTCAGGCGCGCGCCGGGGCGGGTGAGTACGCGTTCGAAAAGGGACTGCTTGCCCGGTTGCAGGATCGGCGTTTCGTTCGCCGCACTCATCCCGGCCAGGGGCACGAGGAGCAGCGTCAGGGCGACGAGGAGGAGGAGCGGTGCGAAGCGTCTCTGATGCATGATTCCGATGCTCTTATTGTCTGGTGCGGGCGGGCGTGCGGAAGATCACTGACGGTTCTCCCAGGTGCGGATGGCGGGCAGCGGCTGACCCTGAGTGCGCAGCGCATCCAGGGCGGGCTGGGCGGCCGGGACACCCCCCTCGGCGGCCAGCTCATAGTATTCCCGCGCATTGTTCGGGCTGGGTTGGGTGATGCACGGCGAGGGCTGGAAGCCCACCGGGTCATACAGGCGCGCGACCTGGGCGGCGACCTCGGGGTTGGTCCGGGCGGCGCGGTCATAGAGCAGGATGACGGCCGGACAGTCCCCCTGGCTGGCTCGCCGCTCGGCCTGGGCTTGGTAGGTGGCCGCGTCCGGTGCCTGGTCGACCAGCCAGCTCACATACTCCGGGCCTTTGAGTTGGGGGGCGTCGTAGGGGGCGGGGGCGGGCTCGGTGGCCGTCATGCCGCCGCTCGGGCTGTCGCTACCGCCAGGACCCGGCGTCTGCGCGCCCTGGTCGTTGGGCGGCGGCGGGTCACGGATGATCTGAAGGTCCTTCTCACCGTCGGTTTGGGTTTCCTGGGGTCCGGCCGGGGTCGCTGCGGTGCCCGTCACCTGGCCCGCGCCCTCTGCGGCGGGGTCCGGCACCGACGGGGTCTGAGGCGTGCCCGGGTCCGCGGGGGCGGGAGCGGTTCCCGTTTCGGCCGGCACATCAGCGGTCGTCTGGACCTGGCCGTCAGGGGGGGCGCCGAGCCACAGGGCGCCCGCGGCGACCACCGCCATGCCCAAGCCGGCAACGCCGGCCAGCAAGGCCCAGCGGCGGGGGACGCGCTGCCAGATCGGTAAGTCGGGGGTTTCACCCAGCGGGGGTCGGACCGGGATTGGTCCCGGTCCGGGTCTTCGGCGCGCGTCCGGGACGTCTGTTATCGGTGGCGTTGGCGGCCTCGGCTCGGGCTCGGAGAGGCGCGCATCCGAGCCCATGAGTTCGCCGTTGATTCTCAGGCTGCCATCGCCCTGCCCGCCCTGCCAGCGCGCCGAGGCGCGAAAACTGTCGGCACGGTAACACTGCACCAGGGCATCGACGACGTCCGTGCCGACGCGGAAAGACCGGTTGGCCGGATCGGGGAGCATCTCCAGTCGGTGCCAGTACGGCTCATTCTGCCAGTCGGCCCCGCTGCCGATGTACTTTTCATCCGAGCTCCGCTGGACGGCAAGGTCCAGGCCCTTGTCTTTCGCCGTGATTGCGAGGCCGTCGATCACGATGCGGGCTTGGCCGGGCGCGGTGGACGTCAGGTCGAATCTGGGTGCCATGGTCAACGGGTTCCTGTGGGCTCATGGATGGGGTCCGCGGCGGTGAAGCGACGCGGCCTGGTGGTGTCCGCTGACCGATCCGGGTCGTCGGTCGGCGCGGCTGGCTCTCGCTGGGGCAGGCGGCCCACCAGGTCATCCAGAATCGCACCGAGACGCCGGTTCTCTTCCGGCGGGATCTCCTGGCCGACCGCATGACCCGTGTTGTTGACCGCCAGGGCGACGAGGGCGCGCAGCCAGTCGGTGACGTACCGCGTGGTGAAGGGCTCCGGATCGGGCGACAGGTCCGGCACCTGGCCGCTGGTGATGGGCGGCGGCGGCGCAAATAAGGATGCGGTCGCGGACGCGCGCGCTGCCGGATGGCCGGCCGGCGCGCACGTGCTGCCGCCGGTCGGAACCCCGGTCGGGGGCGGCGCAAAGGCTTCCAGCGAATCGATGAAGGCGCACAGGATAAAAAAGACGGCGTCGACCTGCCGGGAGGCCAATTGGTGGCGCGTGCCGCCGGCGATATTTTCGTTCCGCCGCAGGGCGGTGGCGATGAGCGGCTCCAGACCGTGCCGGTCGGCGCCGGTGACCAGTTCATCGATCAGGTCATCCCACCGTTCCCGCGCAAGACCGAAGTAGGTCTGAACCGGCGGCTGGTCGGCCAGCTCTTTGAGCTGCTGCACCCAGGTACGCATGGCGTCCCTGGCAAAGCGGGCGGCCCGGTCCGGGGGCGGACTGAAGGGCACTTGCCCGGGGGCCGCGGGCATTCCATCGTCGAGGATATCCGCGAGTGAGATGGAGAGATCACTGGCCAACGCCGCCGGAAGGACGGCCTCGCCGCCGTCGTCTTCGATGCCGGTACGCAGGTACAGCGCGCGCACCTGGTCGCGGGACGGTTGCAGCAGATAGATGAGATCGCCGAGCAACTGCGGTCTGGCCGCCAGCGGCTGCATGATGGCGGCGGCCAGCGCCTTTTTGTCAGTGACCGCCACCGCGCCCTCGGCCCGGTAGAAGCGTTTCAGCCATTTGTCCGCGATCTCGGCGGCCCGACTGTCGAGCTGGTCGCGGATGCGGCGCAGGCGCGCTTCGTGGTCGACCGCCAGGGTCAGGTGCTCCAGCAGTCGCGACACGCCCCCATCGTTGGCCGCGATCATGGCATCCCAGGCGACATCCGGGTCCCGCAGGTGTTTGCGCACCAGGGGGTGCTCGCAGAAGGTCTTGCGCAGGAGATGCAGGCGGTCGGTCTGGGCCGGGAGCAAGTCAAATTCCTGCTCACCCTCGGTGCGGATCACGGCGCCGGCTTTGCCCGGCTTGCGGACCGGGAACAGGTTGTCGAAGCATTGGCCCGGGGTCCACTCATGCAGCCACTGATATTTGCCGAAATGCTCCAGGAGCGCGAGCTTGATCAGCCCCTCCCAACTGCTGCGCAGGGTGTCAGTGGTCTGTCCGGGCACCACGTCGAGGCGTTGGTCGAACTTGGTCAGGGCCCAGACCAGGCCCGGGCGATGCCGCGCCCGCGCGGTCGGGTCGGCGCCCTGGGTGGTGTTGATCCAGGACGCGATGACTTCGCCCAGATCGCTGACATCGCTCTGTTGATTGGCCGGAGTACATAGCACCAGGGCGCTCATGGCCTGGCCTTCGGTATACCGCTCGAACAGATAGGCCACCTTGCCGCGCAGCAGGAGCTGGGCCACCGGATCGAGTTGATCATCGCGGAGTTGCCGGCGGACGTCCGCCAGATCGGTGATGGCCAGGCGCCCGCGGTATCCGGGGAAATCGAGCAGATCGACTTGCCGCAGCAGGTCGGCTTTGGGCGGGTCCGCGAGGAGCAACTCGATCTCGGCGGTCAGGGCGGCCAGGACCGAGCGCGGCACGGAGATGGCGTCGGTCGGTCCCGCGGCCCCGGCCGGGAGGACGCGCAGGGTATCGTCCAGATCTTTGCCGAGCCGCTCCAGCACATCCACATCGACGATGCTTCCGGCCGGGGTCCAGCCGCCTTCGGGGGACGGGGCGACCAGGGCGGCCAACTGGCAGTCGACCGTGGATGCATAACCCAGCTTGGTCAGCGAGCGATAGAGCAGGCGAAAGGTCTCGGTCAGCTCCGGTACGTTACCCCATAAGAGCGCGAACAGTTCGGCCCGATCATCCCCTTCAAGATGGCCGACCAGCGTGCTGGCGGTTGGCCAGAAATCCGCCTTCAATGGATAGGTGCTGTGCGCAAACCGCTGTTCGAAATAGTCCTGAATCTCGATGACGTCGTCGGCGTCCAGGCCTGGCACGGGCTGAGGACGGCGGCGCTGCGCCAGCGCGGCGAGCTGGTCGCGGACCTTGACGCCATCGATCTCGAAGGGGGCGCGTTCGCGGTCGAAATCGTTAAAAAAGGCGTTGCCGAGAATCTTGACCAGATCGGCCGCGCAGAGCAGGTGGAGGCGGACCGGAAATCCAGCCGCCGTGGTGAACGGGCGGCCGGTCAGGCGGGTGACAAGGCCGGTGGCCTCCTTGCCGCCACCAGGGGGGTTGACGTGGGTGAGGAAATTCAGACGTTCGCCGCCGACGGCAAGGTCGAGCTGACCGGCCGGATTGGCCGCCAGCGCGGAGATCAGATACGACTTGCCGGCTTGCGACAGGCCAAAGAAACCGACGGTGAAGGGCCGGTCGGCGGTGCGGGCCAGCGCGCGTGCGCTGTTGCGGACGCGCCGCAGGTGCAGCGTCAGGGCCGTCGATTCCTGATCGAGCCGCGGGGATTTGCCGCGGTTAGCGTCAACCCAGGCAATGGCGGCGGCGCCGGCGTTACGAATTTGGAGGCATCGTTGCATGGCGCTCCCCTAGGCGGTGGGAATGTAGATACTGCCGCTGTCCAGCCAGTAGTTGTCGTCGTTCAAACCGACGGTGGTCAGGGTGTTGAGCCGCAGGTGAACCGTGTCGCGGCTGATCGGGCGGCCGGCGTCGTCTTCCACGCGGGCGACACACAGATATTCCTCACGCCCCAGGCCCGGACAGCGTTCCAGCCAGACGCGCAGGCCTCGGACCAGGTTTGACATCGGGCTTTGAGGCTCCTGGTCGACTTCGACCTGATACAGCGGTGAGGCCGTCCAGCGATCCACCGCCATCTGTCGGTAACCCAGGCGGGTGGGTCCGAGGAGCTTGAACGGGCGCGACGGCAGTTCGTAGTCCGCTTGGTCCAGCCGCAATTGGGAATACAGCAGATCCTTTTCCTCGATCTTCATCGTGTTGTCCATGATGCCCAGATTGCGCACCGTGGAATAGGGGAAAAACCGCGTGGAGTCCAGGAAGAAATTGGTCAGGTGTCCCTGTCCCAACATGCACAGCATGGCGCCGACCGCGGCGGTGGTCTTGGGGTCTTCGATCAGACCGCGACGGTGGAACGGATACCAATTGCCGGTGCGGTAGTGATGCAATGGGATGATCCGATCCGGCGGCAGCGGGAGCAGCGAACGGATGAGCGACTGAATGCCGGGCAGTCGCGACGGACGCCCGGTCAGCAGCAGCACGTCACAATCATATCGGTAGATCACCTCGCATAACGAACGGATGGGTTTGCCCAGTTCGAATTGATCACCCAGAAACAGCCGATGGACCCGCGCCAGATCGATGCCGACCGGGATTGCCATGGGATCAAAGGTGTTCCCGTCGGTGGTCGCATGAGCGCCCATGATGTTGTGCACGAACTCGAGCACGGTCGGGGATACCGCGCTGCCGCCGCCCTGGGCGATCAGGTCGCTGATCGTCAGGGTTCGGGGACCGATGCCGCTCCAGGGGTCGTAGTCCTCGATGAGCGCCAGCAGCGCCAGGCCGGCGGGATACAGCAATTGCACGACCAGTTGTTGCCGCAACACGCGGTCACGCGCGTCCAGATGCTCCGCGCCCATCATGCGCGCCAGCAGTGGCGCCGGGTCCGGTATCCCGGCCGCTTTGAGGGCACGTTCAAATGCCGGTATCAACAGGGTGCGAATCATCTGGAGGACAATGTCGTCACCGGCGATTCGGAAACCGTCGCGAAAGCGCTGTTCGGGCACGATGAAGGCGTTTTGTCCGCTGCCTTCGCTATCGTAGACATAGTCGTTGATCACCAAGTCCGTGGTGCCGCCCCCGATATCCATGGTCGCAATCGTCAGGCGGCGACCCTGGTCGACGCCTTGTCGGCGGGCGGCGCGGAGGAAAAATTCATTGACCCGGCCGCCGTAGTTGTTCTGCGTTTCGTTATAGAGGTAGACAACCTGGCCACAGGTCGCCTCGTCCCAGCCGATCTTGATGGCCGGCAAGGGCGGCCAGGCGGTCTGCTCGCCGTCGCCGTCAAGCGGGTCGTCCTCCGGATGCCAGCGCAGCGCCTTCCAGACGATGCCGACGGCTTCGCGGACGCGACTCTCGAAGATATCGCGCTCCTGCTTGGGCATGGATGGGGGGATGGTCAGGACGATGGAACGCAGGTGACGCGGCAGGTCGGAGTAGTCCATGCGCAACCGCTGATCGGGGCTGTTGATCTGCCGCACGGCCTGGGCCAGGACCTCGGCGATCATGAAGGTCATCATGGAACTGCGCGAGTAGTGCGGCTTGAAGACCGGGATGCGCTCGTCCTCGGGCAGTGTGAAGAGGGCGCGGCCTTCCTCGTTGACGAGCATGGAGACGGGCGGGGCAACCGCCTTGGGTTCGATCGCCGCGCGGGCAAAGGCGCTGTTGAAGCGCCAACCCGTCGGGAAGCGCTCGGTGTCCCACAGGTAACGTTTGGGGCTGGAGATCCCGGTCGCCCCCCCGGTGCCGCGCCGGCCGCCGGCCAGTCGGGCCGCTTCGGGTCCGACGCGGCCGATCGTCGGCCACTGGAATGCCCCGCTGCGGCCACTCTTGGCGGCCCAATGTTCTTTTCCGAAGAGCGGTTGAGCCAGCTCCAACCGGCTCTCAAAGGGCTCGCGATAGGTCTGCTCACTGCGCGAAAGATCGCGGAGTTCCAGTTCATAGCGGTGCTTCAAGCGGTCCGGTTCCCGCGGGTGCTGCTCGACCAGAATGCCGCAGGAACGGGAGTTGCCGATATCCAGCACCATATCGACACTCAGGACCGTCCCTTGGTCGTCGCGGCGATCACTGATGAGCTTGATCTCCGGCACCTGGGCCGCGGGTCCGATGACGGCGAGCAGGTTCAGGTGGTGTGCCTGGTGAACCAAGCGGCTCTTGGCCTGTTCCAGATCGGCCGGTGCCAGATGCAGCTCGGTTTCCGCGCCTTCGTCCAGACATTCGCGAAGCCAGCCGTCGACCCAGGGCAACGCGGAGAACCAGTTGACATGGTCGGAGTGCCGGGCGGCATCGGGCAGCTGGAAAATGGCGCCCGCCTGGACGTCCGGGTCGGTTGGCGCCAGGTAACGGCGCTCGGGATCGTCCGCAAACACGGTGGTGTCGACGGCCAGTGTGAGCCGATGGGTGTGCCCGTTGTGGTCCTGCTCAGACGGGGCGAGTGCGACGAGTCGGGCGCGCGCCCAGGTCTCGGGGCCGTTGGCGTAGCGATAGGGCGGATTTTGACGCAGGAGCGGCACCGGCAACCAGACGCCGTCGAACAAACGCAGTGATTCGTCGAGCCCGACCTGAAATTGTGGCTTTGCGGTCTGTGCCGGCTGGTCGGGGCGTTTGAAGGTCCCCGCCTGGTCGTCATAGACGAGTCGTAACAGTCCCGGCCCGGCGTCGTTGGCAATGAACTGGCCGGTCTTGTGGTGCAGGTCCAACGTGACTCCAAAGTCCAGAAACTGCACGCCGCTGTTCATGATCAGCGTGACCCGCGCCTCGAATAGTTCCAGTCGTGCAAGCATGTTCTTCGCTCCGGGTTGGTTCCCGCTCTCCGCTATTGTTGTCTGCCGAGTTCGACTTGGAAAACCTTGCCGTTGGGAAAGCTCCCGGTGCACGCGGCCCGGCGATCGGTGCTTGGCCGACAGGTGACGGTGACGCCGAAAAACGGTGCACGATCCGCACAACGGATCGCCCCGCGGGGGATCAGCGTCAAAACATCGTCAGTGAATGCCGCATCGATTGACGCACTGCAGACGGTACCCGATTGCTCAGTGATCAACACCTCGCCGACACCATCCTGAAGTTCGTAGGCCAGTGCGATCGGGCGTTTGCTGTCGGAGTCGATCAGTTCATCGCTGCGCGCCTGCCAGCGACCGGTCAGGAAGCTCAGTGAGCCGGTCTCCCCGGTTCCGGAGGGAATCATGAGTGGTTCCAGGGGCGGCTCGGCGGGCGGCATGGGAACGGCCGCGGCGGGCGGGGCGGCAGCGTCCGTGGGACCGGCCGGCATGGTCACCGGCGTCGTTTGATACCAGACGAGTCCGCCGAGCAGGATGAGGGTCAACAGTACCAAAAGAACGGTCCACCACCAGCCACGGCCTTTCGCGGGGCGGTCGGTTTTCGGGTCCAGGGTCGACGGCCCCGTGATTGCGCTCCCGGGGCCGGGTTTGGCCGGTTGCCGGGATGGGCGGATGGTGGCGCCGCCGGCCGGCACGCCGGTGGACGATTCGCCGCCGCGCTGCCGAAAGCCCCAGAAGGCCAGCACCGGCCGACTGCCGACGCGAAAGATGTGCGACTGATCGGGGATGGTCGCCGCGTGTTCCAGCAACCGGCCTAAGGTCTGCCAGGCGGGGCGGTCGTCGCTGATCAGTTGCCGGCTGAGGTCGAGCACCTGAGTACGCAGCGCCTCAACCTGCTCCAGGGTGGCAGATCGCTGCTCATCGGCGAGCCCGTTCCATGGGGTGACGGCGCCGGGCTCAGGCGCGTACCAATCCAGCGTGTCGCCGTAAGCGTTCTGCTGTGGCACGGCAAACGACGCGGCGACCTCGGCGCCGAGGCGGCGCTGCATCGCGCCCCGTAGCTCGGTTGCCGACCCGAATAAGGTTTCACCGCCGACGCCGAGTGGTTCAAACTCGGTCAGGGTGCCGCTTTCCAACAAGGGGCCGACCATGCCGTTCCTCGCTTTACTATCGGCGATTTTCGCTGAGAATCCTGTGCATCGATTTAACCACAAAGCTGGTCAAGGATTCGACCCCCAACTTGAGTCTTTGAGAGGACACTAAAAGGCGACGACAGCAATTCCAAGTTTTGAGGGCCTCGCGTGACCCCTGGTGGATGCGGCGCGCACGACCGACGAGCCGAATCCCGAACAGTGTGCAGCGCGCCTTATCCACCCTACAATAGCGTCGGCATTGTAAGGTGGATCAGCGCAGCGCATCCACCATGAGATCTCGAACCGGCCTGAGCCGCCGTGCCTGGCGTGGACCCGGCCCGACCCTGACCTCCGTGCGGCGGGGCGGCAGCGGCAATCCGGATACAATGTGCCCGGCGAAGATCGCCCTATATTCACTTAGTGTTTTGATGATGCCGCTTGACTCCATGCCCAACGTCGCACCACTCGTTCTTCAGGAACAGATTTCTCTGCTGCCGTTCAACACGTTACGTCTGGATGTCAAGGCGCGCTATTTCGCAGTCGTGCGATCGGTATCTGATCTGGAACGGCTGCTCAAGGACCCGCATGTCGCGGAAAACGCCATGCTGGTGCTCGGCGGGGGGTCCAATATCCTCCTGTCGCAGGACTTCGACGGCGTTGTTCTGAAAATGGAGATCAGCGGCCGATCGGTCGTTTACGAGGATGACGAAGTCGTCGATCTCGCGCTCGGTGCGGGCGAGGACTGGCCGTCGGTGGTGGAGTTCGCCGTTGCCAACGGCTGGGGCGGGATCGAGAATCTCGCGCTGGTGCCCGGCACCGCGGGCGCGGCGCCCGTGCACAACATCGCCTGTTACGGCCACAACCTGCACGAGAGTCTGTTGTGGGTGGAGTCGCTCGATCGCAACAGCGGCGCGCTGTGCCGGTTTCGTGTCGACGAATGCGGTCTGGGATACCGCACCAGTGTCTTCAAGCAGGAACTCAAGGGACGTCATATCGTCGTGCGCATCTGTCTGCGCTTGCGTAAGCGTCCGATCCTCAATACCAGTTATCAATCGCGCTACGAATCCGTTGCCGGCGAACTGGAACGGCTCGGTCCGCCGCCGTACGGGGTGCGCGAGGTCTTTAATGCGATTGTCAGCATTCGCCAACGCAAGCTGCCGGACCCGGCAAGGGTGGGCACGGTCGGCAGTGTCTTCATGAATCCGACAGTGACCGTCAAGCAGCTCGAGGCGATCAAAGCCCTGTGTCCGGAGATTCAGTATTATCCGGCGGAACAATTGGTTTACGGCGATTTCGCCGTGGATCAGGACGGCGACAATGCGCGTGTCAAGATCCCGGCCGCCTGGCTGATCGAGGATATGGGATGGGCGGGAAAGCAGGTCGGACACTGCGGGGTCTGGAAGACGCAGCCGCTCAATATCGTCAATTATGGCGGTGCCACGCCCCGCGAGTATCTCGACTTCTTACAGGCCGTGCAGGATGCAGTCTATCAGCGGTATGGGGTCAGACTCGATCCGGAGGTTGTCATCGTTTGACTCGTACATCCGATCGGTGCATTTGCGGGCCTTGATCAGCGTTCCGGCCTTGCTATAAGTCAGTTGCCTGACTGGCCGATGCGAAATCCACCTTGTCATAGATCTCCCTGACCGGCACTGAGCAGCCAATTGATTGCAAAGGTATCGCACACGCGGGGTCGTTATAGGCATCCAGCAGCCAGCGCCCGTCCGGCTGGCGGGTAAACACGTCGATGGCGACCCGGTTTTGGGCGATCAGCACGTATTGCCGAAGGCTCGGCAGGTCGCGGTAGATAGCGAACTTGTCGCCGCGGTCATAACCTTCAGTGGAGGGGGAGAGGACTTCGGCCACGAGGATCGCATTGGTCAGGACGTCTTTGCGCTGGTCGTAAAAAGTTGGCTGATCGCACAGGACGATGACGTCAGGGTAAGTGCCGGCATCGGCGGTCTGGATGCGCAGCCGCATGTCGCTGCCCAGCACGGTGCCGGGACTTCCATCCAGTTGGTTGCCGAGTCTCCTGATCAGGTTCGCGGTGATCAGGTTATGGTTGTAACTCGCTCCTGCCATGGCGAACACCTGGCCCGCGACATACTCATGCTTTTGATCAGTGCACTCGCGCTCTGCGGCCAGATAGTGCTCAAAGCTGTAATAGGGCTTCGGCTGAACCGACATCTGTTGTCTCCATCGATCTGCTTGACGCTTTCAGCAGCCCGTGCCGCTGCAGGCCTTGATCAAGACTCCGGCCACTTGGACTCGCCGGGTGCGTAGTCAGGCCATCCTGGCCTGACACCGTCAGGGCTGGAAGCCCTGACTACGCAGGCCGCTGGTCGGGATTACGATCAAGGCCCCGCTGCAACTATCGTAGTATAGCCGTCGGACGTGATAGCCGGACGTAGTCTCTGTCCGGATATCAGGTCCGAATGCTATAACAAGTCAGAAAACGGTTCCTAACCCGCCGCATCGGTGTCCGTATCGCGCGGCGCTCTTAATTTGCGCCTGCTCCGGTTGGCAATGGCCGCTGTGACCTGCGGGGCCTCGATGATGTTCAGCGCCTTTTCCTGCTCAGACAACCGTCGATTGGCGATCAGCTTTTCCTGGCGGACCCGGACGCCGTAGCCGAGTGCCGCGCCGCCGGCGGTGGCGAGTGTGAGCAACCCCAGGGCCATGAATTGGGTGAGCATCATGGCGACGCCCAGGCCGACGGCGCCGCCGACGACCACCCCCGACTTCAGACTCATGCCCGCGCCGAGTCCGCCGCGCGCGGCCTTGGCGATGCTGCGCACGTCCTTGATCCGCTGTTGTTCGGCTTTAACGCGGATCTGTTCGCGCTCTTTGGAGAAGCGCTCCGAGGCACGCGAGACCACGTGCTTGCGTTCGGCGCCGACGATGGTGCTGAACCAGAGCGCGACCAGAAAGCCGATCGATAATCCGAGTATCAGAAACAGCGGCCAGGTGGTCTGCCAGTCCGTGGTCAGTGCGATGTAGACCAGGAGCCCGGTCACGCCCTGCAAGAGAACGATCCCGATGAGAAAACGGATCAGGTTGGGAATCCCGAAGTTGATCATGACCTGCGTACTGCCTTGGTTGACGCACGTTTAGGAACTTTCTTGGCGGGCGGGGCGGGCTTGGCCGCGGCCTGGTCCGCCGCCGGCGCGCTGTTGCCCGCAGCCGCGCCGGCGGCGTCGGCTGGCCCGGTGAGCACGGCGGGCTGAGCGCCGAGCCGGAAGACCCAGGCGTCCTTGAGCGCCGGGCTCAGATCGACCGCGCTGACCTTCCGGCTGAAGAGCCCCAGGAGGCGGTCGCGAATCGCGGTAAGGCCCTCGGGTCGGCCCTGCTGCTCGGCGGGAACCGGGCGGTCATAGGCATCGACCACGGCATAGAGATATTCGGTACCGATATTCGACAGGTCGGTGACCAGCCGCGGCGCGACCGCGTTGCTCGGCAGCAGGCGCGGTTCCAGACTGGAGATCAGAAAGGGGCCGGGGAGCAATGTCAGCCGCTCCGCCAACTCCGCTTGATTGCGGCTGCGCAAATAACGACTCAGGTCGCCGCGCATCCCTGCCGAGAGTTCAGGCGTGCTGCGCTCGATGAGCGTGGTGTCGTCGTCCTCCTCGGGTCGGATGGCGATCAGAAAGGCGTGGGCCTCCGGGGTGGGATTCTGCGGCGTCGCCGCGCCGGCCAGGACATAGGTCTCGATGATACGCAGCAGTTCGGCGTACCGGGCGCGCTGATCTTCCACGGCGGGATCGAAGGCGCCGCCCAGCAGGACGAAGGTGTAGATCCCGAATCCGGGGGTGGCATTGCTGTACAGGGTGCCGGGTGCGGCGGCGCTGGCGACCCCATAGGCGGCGGCCTGGGAGGGGAAATAGGCCATGGAGTAGGCGAGGGTGCCGGTATCGCGGGCCGGTTCGGAACGTTGCACCGGGGTCACCAGGTCCTGTTTCAGCCCACTGGAGGCAGCCGCCCGGATGGTTCCCTCGGCGCCGGGACCGCTGAGGAAGAGCGCGCGATTCAGGACCGCGGCAACCACCGTCGTGCCGCCCTGGGCCACCAGTTCACGCACCACGGCAGCCAGCGAGCCGCAATCGCCCTGGATCAGCGCCTCGGTGGCGAAGGCCGGGTCCACGTTGGACAGGTACAGGTCGGTCACCAGCGGCTTGAGAGAGTCCTGTTGCTTGTTGATCCGCGCCGAGCCGCAGATCAAGGCCACCTCGCGCCGCAGTTCGGGCAAGGTCTGACTGAAGGGGGTAAAGATCGGGCCGCCCTCACCGACCGCGACCGGTTCCGCCGCCGGCGTATTGAGGCCCAG
>Ga0247842_10004890_pt1 | contig 16332 bp, 20 predicted proteins | sample LaCruzMarch2015__3_FD_192411 | JGI IMG/M metagenome (GOLD analysis project Ga0247842, IMG submission 192411) | Freshwater microbial communities from meromictic Lake La Cruz, Castile-La Mancha, Spain - LaCruzMarch2015_19m | ecosystem: Environmental > Aquatic > Freshwater > Lake | place: Spain...
TACTGCCAGCTACACTGGCGCGTCCTTTGCTGATAAAAACGTAGGAGATAATAAGACGGTCAGCGTCAGCGGCATCTCAATCTTAGGCGCTGATGCAGGAAACTACTCGTTCAACACCACAGCTCTAACCACAGCCAATATCACGCCTAAAGAATTGACGGTTATCGGTGTTACCGCCGACAATAAAGTATATGATGGCTCAGCCGCTGCCACGCTTATTGGCAACGCAGCTCTATCAGGAAAGATTGACGGAGACGATGTTACGCTGAATACCAGTAAAGCAGCAGGTAATTTTATAGATAAGAACGTAGCCAATGGCAAGGCCGTGAATGTATCAGGTCTGACTATCGAGGGCGTTGACGCGAGTAACTACACACTTACTCAGCCCGCGGGTCTTACTGCCAATATCACAAAAAGAGGCCTGACAGTTACTGCAACAGGCGTTAATAAGGTATATAATGGCAGTGTAGATGCTACAGTAACCCTCTCAGATGATAGAGTGCTTGGCGATGTGCTCACCTACACCTACAGCGCAAGCTTTGATGCTGGTAAAGACGTTAGCACTGGAAAGGCAGTGAGCGCAAGTAGTATTGCAATCAGTGGCGGAGCTGATGCCGGAAACTATACATTAGGTAACACCACAGCCTCGACCACCGCCAATATCACGGCGCTGCCAATCACAGTAACAGCTGATGCTCAGACCAAAGTCTATGGCGAAACCGATCCAGCGCTTACCTATACCAATCTCCCAGCACTTGTATCAGGTGATTCCTTTAGCGGTGTATTGAGCAGGGATGCGGGTAATAACGTAGGAACTTATGCCATAACACAGGGCATACTCACAGCAGGCAGTAACTATACAATAACTTATGTAGGTGCTAATCTTACAATAACAAAAGCAGCATTAACCATTACAGCAGACAATCAGACCAAGGTCTACGGCGCAGCTTTACCGACCCTGACTGTTACCTATACAGGCCTTGTAAATGGAGACTTAGCTCCTGACACGCTGCCTACAATAACCACTACGGCAACTGCTGCAAGCCATGTGGCTGGTAATCCTTATCCTATAGCAGCGAGCGGCGCAGTCGATACAGACTACGCGATCACTTACACTGGTGGAAATTTAACCGTAACGACAGCTGCCCTGAACATTACAGCAGACAATCAGACCAAGGTCTACGGCGCAGCTTTACCGACCCTGACTGTTACCTATACAGGCCTTGTAAATGGAGACTTAGCTCCTGACACGCTGCCTACAATAGTCACTACGGCAACTGCTGCAAGCCATGTGGCTGGTAATCCTTATCCTATAACAGCGAACGGCGCAGTCGATACAGACTATGCGATCACTTACACTGGTGGAAATTTAACGGTAACGACAGCTGCCCTGAATATTACAGCAGACGATCAGACCAAAGTCTACGGCGCAGCTTTACCGACCCTGACTGTTACCTATACAGGCCTTGTGAATGGAGACTTAGCTCCTGACACGCTGCCTACAATAGTCACTACGGCAACTGCTGCAAGCCATGTGGCTGGTAATCCTTATCCTATAACAGCGAGCGGCGCAGTCGATACAGACTATGCGATCACTTACACTGGTGGAAATTTAACGGTAAATACAAAAGCCCTGACAGGCAGTATCACTGCAGACAATAAAGTATATGACGGAGCTGTTGCGGCGACCATTGCAAGCCGTACCCTGAGTGGAGTGATAGGTAGCGATAGTGTCAGTTATACAGGAGGTACAGCTACCTTTAATGATAAGACCGTGGCAGACGGCAAGGCAGTGATTGCGACAGGACTAAGTCTATCCGGCGCTGACTCTGGGAACTATACGGTAAACGATACAGCTACTACTACAGCCAATGTCACAGATAGAAACCTGACAGTTACTGCGACGAGCGATAGTAAGGTATACAACGGCACTACAAATGCGGCAGTAAACCTCTCAGATAATAGGGTAAGCGGTGATACGCTTAGTGCCAGCTACACCAGCGCATCTTTCGATGATAAGAACGTAGGAGATAATAAGACAGTCAGCGTGAGTGGTATTTCGATCTCGGGCGCAGATGCAGATAATTATACCTTTAATACCACAGCTTTGACCACTGCCGATATTGCTGCGAAGGAATTGACTGTTACTGGTATTACCGCAAACAATAAAGTATATGACGGCTTGACCAGCGCCACGCTTGTTACCACAAGTGTTGCATTATCCGGGAATATTACAGGAGACGCTGTTACGCTGAATACAGGCAGTGCAGCCGGCGTTTTTTCAGATATAAATATAGGCAATGGCAAAACAGTGACTGTATCCGGCCTGACTATAAGTGGTGGTGATGCGGGTAACTACACACTCACACAGCCCACTACCACTGCCAATATTACAGCTACAGTCCTAGAATCTCAATTATCCAATGTTTTAAATCCGAGAATACTGATTATTGATTCGCAACGATTAGGTCTTTATCAGTTTAATTCAGGCGGCCAGTCTGTCTATTTCTATCATCCGTTAACTGAGATGGATATGTCTGCTTTTGACGAATTCATAATAGAAGATGGAGCTTATCAATTTATGGAAGACGGCAGCATAGGCATCGTTGGCCACGATGGATTATTGCGTCTCTATCAGCCACTGCTATAAGCATTAAAGAAGAAAAGAATCAGCAGAGTAATATATAGCGCGCAGGATAATCTACTCAAGTTACTACAACCTCGGAGGATGCCTATGGCAACCTCCGAGGTTTTTTATGGCAATTGTATTTAAATAGTAGTAAAATAAATAAAAAAAAGGGGTGACTATATGAAGAGATATTTAATAGTAATATTAATAGTCTTGTTAATAACCGGCTGCAAGTGCCAGGCAAAGGATAAACAGATTCTTGCCAGGATAAACAACTATGAGATAACTAAACAAGAGTTCGAAGAGGAATTTAAGGATTCGGCATATGGCGTTTCTGATACAGAGGAGTCCAGGAAAAGTTTTCTGGATAATTTAATTAACAGAAAGCTTGTCTTGCAGGAAGCCCAGAGGCAGGGGCTGGATAAGGATAGCGCTTTTCTCAAGTCCATAGAGAGATTCTGGGAGCAATCGCTTTTAAAGGTAATGCTGGATAAGAAGTCAAAAGATATCTCTATGCTTAAAGACACAGGCAAAAAAGAAGTAGAAGACGCTTATGACGGATGGATAGAAGGACTGCGCAAAAATTCCAACATAAAGATAGATTATAATTTATTAAAGTAGTTTTAATAGGGGGGGCATAAAATGGAGAAGAGAATAAAAAGGCGCATTTATTTTATTGAAAAATCTTTTCAGGCCAAGTTTATAATGAAATTCTGCAGCTTGGTGGTGCTTGGCGGGCTATTGACAATAGGATTACTTTATCTATGGGCAATGAAGGCCACAACTGTATCCATTGTAAATTCAAGGGTGGTTGTAAATACTACAGCTGATTTTATATTACCTCTTTTAATACAAACGGTTATCATTGTAACTATGATAGTAGCCATAGCTACTATACTGGTTACTTTATTTGTTTCTCATAAGATAGCAGGTCCGCTATACCGTTTTAAAAAGGTTATGGAGGCGATGGGTGAGGGTGATTTTTTAAGCCATGTGAGCATAAGAAAGGGTGATCAGCTTCAGGATCTTGCAAAGATCTTTGATGACATGATAGCCAAAAACAGGGTTAAAATTAAGGCCTTAAAGGTTGACTTGGGCATTTTCAGGGGAAAGCTAGAGAATATATCGGAAAGCGAGATTTCCGAGCACAAAAGAGCCTATTTAAGCGAATTAAAGCGCATTTCCAGCAAGATAGACCAGTTAATAAATAATTTTAAGGCTTAAATGAAAAAAATAGCGTTATTAGGCTGTTTATTCTTATTTATTATAATAGGCAGGCTATTTGCTTCCGAAATAGATGATAGTTTTGGTTCCGGCAAAAAAATAGAAGGCAAGTATTTTACCATCTATTATTCTCCTAAGATAGATATATCAAAATTAACCCAGCAGCTAAACATAACAACTGCTGACAAAATTCTTGCCGGAAAGAGCGTTGGTAAAGAAATATCTTCAGAAGAACCTCTTACAAGCATGGTAGATATTCTGTATGGCCTTGTAGGAGACATGCTAGATATGCACATATATAGCTTTAAAGGCAGTATAAAAATATGCCAGGACCAAGTAAAACTGAATACTATATACGAGAAGCTTTTTAACAAAGACCTGGCGTCTTATATGGTTTCGTTTTATGTGAATGATACGAGCACTATTTATATTTCCGGAGAAAACTTCAGACGCGAGGTCCTAGGGCATGAAATCGCGCATGCGATAATAAACCATTATTTCGTTATTTCTCCACCCATAAAGGTCCAAGAGATACTCTCGAAGTACGTGGAATATCAGTTGCGTAAAATACAATAAGTGCAATAAACGATCGGTGCAAAAATTATGCACATTTTCTAATCGCTAGGTATCAATGTCCGGACAAAGAGAGGTGGACATCCATATCCCTTAATCTTTTAAAGAGTTACAAAGTTTTAAGCCAAAAATGACCGGACAAAACGGACATTTTTGCGAGGAATAAACCTCTCTAAAGTCAGAAATTTGCTTGTTTTTGTCAATAATCTCGCTATAATAAATACCTATATATAGCGAGAGGTTCCTCCTCGGCTTATACGAGTGGGACCCCATTGATTGTAAGTCATTGAGAGGCAATGACTTACGACTAATCCCCGACGGAGAATATCTATCGGGGATTTTTTATGTAGCGACACCCCTAGGAGTTAGGGCGTTATTCCCGTCGGAGAATACTGCGTTTTTCAAAAATAAGATCTCCGACGGTAAAGAGAGGAATTAGGCTTGAAAACATTGGCGAAATTGGCCAAATCCTCTCGTAGTTTATGGTCGCTAGTTTATGCCTATTTGCGATATTACCGAATATGGACTAATCTGAAACTGCTATAAACTAGAAATTTGGCTAGTTTTTAGAGGATAAACTAGAGAGGTTTTTAATTACGAAAGTTATTGACATGTTACTTAGAATATGCTAATATTCGAATATACTAGATATTGGAGACCTTATGGAACAAAAACTTTATGAACTCCACGCCCAAATGTGTCAGGTCTTTACCTCGCCCAAAAGGCTAGAGATACTAAACCTTTTAAAAAATAAAGAACTGTCTGTGGGAAAAATAGCAAAGCTTGCCAAAATTCGGCAGGCAAATCTCTCTCAACATTTGAGTATTTTAAGAGAAAGAGGCATTGTTAAGACGAGAAGAGAAGGCACAACAATTTATTACTCCTTGGCTAACCCTAAGATTATCAAGGCATTTGACATTATAAGGGAAATGCTCCTTGAGAGATTAGCTCAGACAGAGAAGTTATCGCAAGACATACGTATAGCGGAAAAGAGATAACATATTTTTTTCTTCAGTATATCAGTCTATTCTAATAAAGGAATATATTCAATATGACAGAATATAAGGTTTTTGAGAAGGAGAGAAAGATAAAACAATTCATTATGGGCATTATTTTTCTTGTTGTCATCATCGGAGGCTGGAAATATCCTCTTTGGGGTTATTTTATTCTTCTCTGCATGCTTTTAGGTATAGGTATCAGCTTTTTTAGGGGTAGGAAATGGTGTGATTGGTTCTGTCCCAGAGGTAGTTTCTTCGATACATTTATTAAACCAATAAGTCCTAAAAAAGAAATTCCTAGATTTTTTAAAGGTTTATCTCTTAGAATTGGTATGCTTTCTTTTCTTATACTCATGATGACCATCCAGATTATCAAACGCTGGCCAGATCCCTATAAAATAGGAATGTTCTTTGTGATTCTGCTGACAGTCACTACGGTTCTAGGTATTATATTAGCCTTAATCTTTCACCATAGAACATGGTGCTGTTTTTGTCCTATAGGCTCAATGGCCAACTGGGTGGGCAGAAACAGGTATCCCTTAAAGATAGATTCTAAACTTTGTACAGAATGTAAGCTTTGTTACAAAGTTTGTCCCATCCAGGTATCCCCCTTTGAAGTTTAAGAAATTAGACCTAGAAATAGTAAAGGACGGGGATTGTTTAAAGTGTGGTCTTTGTGTATTATCCTGTCCCAAAAAAGCACTAGAATTAAACGGAGGCAAAAGATGAAGAAAACCATTTTTTTAATTACCTTGGGATTAATATTCTTAGGCGTGACGGAATATGCTTTTGCTGAGAGAGACTGGGAATATTGGTCCCGGTATTCTTTTGAAGCGCCGATCACCAAAACAATAAGCTATCTTATAAAACCCGAATGGCGGCTCAAGAGTGATATGTCGTATCGGTATCTCTTTAAACTCGAACAAGCCATTAACTTTAAGATAGGTAAATATTTTGAGTTTGCTCCCTACTATGTTTATCAAGAGACAAAATCCAGCGGCAACGTGGATAGGTCTGATTTGGTTTATTTAGATGGGACAGCCAAGGTACCTTTAGAGAAGATATTTAATCTTAAGATTATTGACCGGCTGCGTTATCAATATAACTTTGATAAAGAACTAATAGTGTGGAGAAATTCTACTAGGCTTACCAAGTCATTTAAGATAAAAGGCTTTGAGCTTCTGCCATTTATTGAGGATGAGATATTTTATGACACCAAACTCGATAAACTCAATGAAAACTGGGCAAGCGCTGGTATATCTTTGATCCTAAATAAATATGCCAATATAAGCGTTGCTTATCTCTTGGATACCAAGAAAAAGGGTGATGACTGGAATTACGCCAATGTGTTAGTGACTTCAATGAGTCTGAGGTTTTAGTTTTAAAAAATATGGGAAGCGGTATAATCAATTGGTAGAGGCACTTAATATGAAGATTCGGGAAAGCGGGATGCCGGAGCGCGAGCTTTAGGAAGATTTCTTTGATCCTGTAAAGATTTTGACCACACTCGGCTTAAATAGCCAAACGGGGAATGTGGCAGAGTTCGGTTGCGGATACGGTACATTTACGATTCCAACGGCCAAAGTTATTAAAGGGAAAGTCTATGCGCTGGATATCGAGCCGGACATGATCCGAATTACTAATGAAGAGGCTAAAAAGAATGGATTAAGCAATGTGCACACTGTCCTCGTGATTTTATGGCAAAAGGTTCAGGCCTGCCGGATGGAAGCGTAGACTATGTAATGCTTTTTAATATCCTTCATCTTGAAAGACCAATGGTGCTTATTAACGAAGCAAAGCGGATTTTGAGGGGAGGCGGTAAGCTTGGGATTATTCATTGGAATTATGATCCCAAGACGCCTCGTGGCCCTTCAATGGATATTCGGCCAAAGCCGGAGCAATGTATTAAATGGGCTGAGAGCGCTGGATTTAGCAATGTGGTTCAATATGATTTGAAACTGTATCATTATGGAATTGTTCTTACGAAAGGAGCTTTAAAATGAAGATAGGGATTATAATTTCAAGTAACGATGCCGAAACATGTTGGAATGCGCTTCGGTACGCAAACTTTTGCCTTGGCCAGAAAGATGACGTGAAAGTCTTTTTGACCGGTAAAGGCGTTGAATACCAGAAAATAAGTACGGAAAAATTCAACACGATTGAGCAGGCAGAGAAATTGCTTCAGGGTGGAGGTAAGATACTTGCTTGCGGTACCTGCATAAAATCCCACAATCAAGAAGGCACTGAAATGTGTCCCATAAACACCATGAAAGATATGTATGAGATAATCAAAGAAAGTGATAAGGTAGTTACGTTTTAAATATTAAGTTCGAATCCCTTCAGGGAGGGGTTGAGAGGATTGACCTATTGTGATATCGGACCCCGTCAGGAACCCCAACATCTCCTATATCTATGTAGCACAATGAGTTAGGACAAGTCTCCGACGGAGAAATCCGCCGGAGACTTTTTATGTAGTGATGTCCCTAGGACTTAGGGCATTATTCCCGTAGGAGAATTTTAAAAAATTTTATAACGGAATCTCCGACGGAAAAGATAGCAAATTATAGAGAGAATTTCTCTAAAATAGGCCAAAACCTCTCGTATTTTATGGTCGCTATTTTATGGTATTATCGACGATTTTTTCGTAAATTCGTGATCGAAATAGCGCATTAAATAAAGATAGTCAGTCCTCACCTTTTCCTACTTTAAACCACACCCGTATTTTTTTATTGACACAATAAAGTTGAAATGCTAAACTTGTTATGAACATTTGTTCATAACAAGAAAGAGGCGTCTATGAGGCCAAAGAAAACAAGATGGGTTAAATGCGTTCCGGGAGAGCGCTGTTTTAAACCTCAATGTAAGCCGCTAAGCAAGTGCAAAGGGGTATATTTGTCTCTCGATGAATTTGAAGCAGTGCGGCTTGCCTGCCTGGAAGGCTTGAAGCAGGTTGAGGCCGCGAAGTTAATGAAGATTTCCCGCCCGACTTTCTCTAGGATTGTTAGTTCGGCGCATAGAAAAATAGCAGATGGCTTAGTCAATATTAAGGCAATCCGCATCGAAGGCGGATGTTGCCAAATTATCAAAAAGAAGAAAAAGTGAAAGTGCTGGTGAGGATGAATAAATGATAGCTGATTTATTTCTGGCTGGTTTAAAAGCCATAATAGAGTATGTCTCTGCTCATGTGTTAACATGCCTCGTCCCAGCTTTTTTCATTGCGGGTGCCATGTCGGCGCTGCTTCCGAAAGAAAAAATTATTCGCTACCTTGGTCAAAAGGTTCCGAAGTATAAGGCATATCCTTTATCAATTGTCGCAGGTTTGTTGTTGGCAGTATGCTCATGTACGGTCCTGCCGTTATTCGCAGGGATAAAGAAGAAGGGTGCGGGGATAGGTCCAGCACTAGCTTTCTTATATACTGCTCCCGCAACCAATATAATGGCTATTCTTTTTACAGGAAGCGTCTTAGGATGGAACCTTGCTTTTGCCAGAATAATCCTGTCTGTCACGTTTGCGAGTCTGATTGGCATAATTATATCTACAATTTTTAAGAAGGAAGATATGGAAGAGGAGAAGAGCGCGGTTCCTGCTTTGTCTTGCGCATGTGCTGAAGTCAAGGATACGGAAAAGTCATTATTTTTTCAGAAACATAGGCTGGTTTTGTTTTTCATTACACTTCTAGCCATTCTTGTTGTAGGAACAAGGGTAAATGGTTATTTAAGATATACTCTCATATCCGGTCTGATAATTATCTTAGTGATATTTATTAAATTATTCTTCACAAAAGATGAAACTATGGCGTGGCTTTCCGAAACATGGATTTTTACTAAAAAAATCTTTCCGCTTCTCTTGGGCGGTATTTTTGTCGCGGGAGTCTTAACGGCACTCTTACCTCAGGATTTTCTGGCAACATTTATGGGTAAGAATACGTTATCTGCAAATCTGATCGCTGTTTTATTCGGAGTGTTTATGTATTTCCCGACTTTGGTAGAGGTTCCCATGGCAAAAATGTTTTTAGGACTCGGCATGGCGAAAGGACCACTATTGGCATATCTGCTCGCAGATCCAGTTATCTCATTGGCAAGTATTCTGGTAGTAAGAAAATTTATAGGAAACAAAAGAACGCTTGCATACGCGGGGTTAATTGTTGTGTTCACAACGATTTCAGGATTGATATATGGTGCAATAGTTGGTAAGTAGTTGAACATGACAATCAAGAAGACCATTAATCTTACGGATGACGATTTGCTTAAGGTAGAGCAAATTGTCATTGACCATGATAAAGAAGGAGCGCTGGATTTTGTTAAAGAAGTTATCAAAAAACAAATCGATAGGGAAAATGCCTCAAAAATGAAACGGGAAGAGGTATAGGATGAAAAGAAAAGCAGATGAAATTAAGAAAATTGTCAGGGAAGGCTACGCAAAAGCGGTGAAGCAGACTACTTCATGTTGTTCAACGAGCTCTTGTTGTAGTGGCACAAGCCAGGCAAAGACTATAAGCAAGATGGTTGGTTATAGCGATGCAGAAATGAACGTTGTTCCTGAAGGTGCGAATCTGGGGTTTGGTTGCGGTAATCCTGTTGCGCTGGCGTCCTTAAAAGAAGGCGATGTGGTGCTGGATCTGGGAAGCGGGGCAGGATTTGATGTGTTTCTCGCGGCGCAAAGAGTAGGCAAGACCGGACGCGTTATAGGAGTCGACATGACGCCAGAAATGCTAAAGAAAGCAAGAGCTAATGCCGCAGAGGGTGGGTATAAAAATGTAGAATTTCGTTCTGGAGAAATAGAGAAACTTCCTGTTGAAGATAACTCTATTGATGTGATTATTTCCAATTGCGTCATTAATCTTTCTCCGGATAAAGAGGCAGTATTTAAGGAGGCATTCAGAGTATTAAAACTTGGCGGTAGATTAATGGTTTCGGATTTGGTACTTGCAAAGGATCTGTCGGAAGCTATTAAAGAATCTGTTGAGGCATATGTGGGTTGCCTGGCCGGAGCGATTAAAAAAGACGAGTACCTATATTTTATTAAGAAAGCGGGATTTAAAGATATAAAAGTAATCAGCGAATCGAGTTATCCGGTAGATGCCATGTTTGATAACCTTAAAGAAGCTCAAGATGCCGTGGTAAGTATAAAAGTTTCTGCTATAAAACAATAATCGGAGGCGCAAGATGAAAATTGAAATTTTAGGGGTAGGTTGTCCAAAATGCAAGCAATTGACCGCAAATGCAGAAGCTGTGCTTAAGGAGCTTGGCATCTGTGCCGAGATTTCCAAAGTAACAGATATCGTCAAGATCACCGAATATGGCGTAATGATGACGCCTGCGCTTGTGGTTGACGGCAAAATAGTTTCAGCAGGAAAAGTATTAAATAAGGACGAGATTAAAAAGATTATCTCGAAATAGGAGGTATTATTATGGCTGGAAATAATTGCATGTGCCAGGAGATAGGAGTTTTGGTATTCCCTTGTTCAGGCAGTTCCGATGTAGGTGAACTATCTGATAGGGTAGGCAGGAAAATTGCCAAATGCGGCCAGGCAAAGATGTTTTGTCTTGCAGGAATCGGCGCGCATATAAGTGGTATGATAGAGTCTGTGAAATCTGCCAAAAGAATTATTGCTATTGATGGGTGCCCAGTTTCTTGCGCGAAAAAGACTCTGGAACACGCTGGATTTCAAGTAGAAGAGTACAGCCTTAAAAATTTAGGATTTGAAAAAGGCAAAACCAATGTTACGGATGAGAATGTTCAAAAAGCGGCTGCATTAATTACAGGAGGCAAAGTTGAAAAGAATATTTCTGATTCTTCTAGCTGTTGTACTGCTTAATCAGAGCGTGGGACGTTCCGAAGCTGCGGATACAGCTGTGTCTAAACCGCCAAAGGCAGATTATACAAAGGCCTATTATTTTCATGGTGATTTTAGGTGTTCAAATTGCTACAAGATAGAAAAGTATTCCAAAGAAGCGATTGATAAGTATTTTTCTAAAGAACTTGCCTCGGGTGAGTTGGAATATGAAGTGATTAATATTGATGAAAAAGGTAATGAGCATTTTGCTAAGGATTACAAGCTTTACACAAAATCACTTGTTATTTCAAAGATAAAAGGCGGAAAAGAAGTGGAATATAAAAATCTTGAAAAGGTCTGGAACTATTTAGGTGGTAGAGAGGCATTTTATAATTACGTGAAGGAAGAAATAACAAAATTTTTAAAGGAGAATAAATGACTTTCTTCTTAACTGGTTTTTTATCAGCCCTGTGGTTAGGGATATGGACCTCCATAAGCCCTTGTCCACTTGCAACTAATATCGCAGCTATATCTTTTCTTTCAAAGCGCATAACTAATCCGATTTTTGTTTTCTTAGCGGGATTGGCTTATACGCTTGGAAGGATGTTTTCTTATGCTATATTGGGAATACTCATTGTTAAGTCAGTCCTGGCTGTTCCAGTGGCTGCACAATTTCTTCAGAAGTATATAGTTAAAGCCATGGGGCCTATTTTAATACTTACAGGCCTTGTTTTACTGGAAGTAATTAAACTAAAATTTTCAGGTTTTACGCTTTCTGAGAAACACCGTAACGCCCTTATTGAAGCAGGCGCGCCAGGCGCGTTTATGCTGGGGTTATTTTTTGCGCTTGCTTTCTGCCCTATATCCACAGCTTTATTTTTTGGAAGCCTTATTCCGCTTGCACTTAGTCATAAAGCCGGCCTTATTCTTCCGTTTGTATACGGTATAGGAACAGGTTTACCTGTCTTATTCTTCGCAGTAGCTATTGCCATAGGCATTAGTTCGCTTAATAAATGGTTTTCTAAATTAACGGTTCTTGAATTATATATGCGAAAAATTACCGGAATAATATTTATTTTAGTCGGCATATATTATACAGGTATTTATATATTAAGACTTTTCTGAGGATTGCTTGGAAATAGATAAAAACAAAAATTATAATATTATAGTTTTTCCTAATCAAGAAGAAGGCTTGAAAGCCCAGAGAATTTTAGTTACCTATGGCATAGATTTTAAACATATTTCTAGCCTAGCTGTAGTAGCGCATGAAGACACGGTAGAGGATGCGTGCAAATTAATTTTAAAAGGAGGGGGTATTTTAAGCGGGCATTACCCGTTTTTATACCGTGACTACGAAGAAGATTTCTTTAAAAAAGCCGAAGGGTATAAAGTTTCAGAAGCAAATGGGGGATTTCTAAAGTCTATTACGCTGTGTTATGTTGCGCCGTGTATGGCTGATGAGAAAAAGATCCGCCTTATTGCGTATTTTGACCGCGATATATCGGAAATCCTGCCCTATCTTAATAGTGTAATAAAAGGGGCATCGTATAATAAGAACGCGCCAACGCTTACCTATGCTAGGGAGCATCGCCTTATCAATCTTTATAATATAAAGGTAACTATTGCCAAGGCTAATGATATCCTGGATGCATGGAAGCTTCTGGATGATATAAAGGATTTGATAAATACTACATATAGGAATAAGGATGGTATCCATCCAAATTACAAAGAGAAAGTCAAGGTAACTGCGCTTCAGATTTACGGATGGCTTCCTAAAACTAACTGCAAGGCCTGCGGCGAAGCGACATGTCTTGCTTTTGCGGTCATGCTCTTACAGGGAGAACAAAAACTTTCAAAGTGCGTGACTTTATCACTAGAATCGAAATTTTCTGAGAACAAGAAGATTATGCAGGAAATGATGGAGGCTTTGGGGGTTTAAGAGGAGGTATGCGATGCAGGAGAATATCATAAAAAAATTATCATTTTTAGATAGATTTTTGACTTTATGGATTTTTCTAGCCATGGGTTTTGGAGTGATAGGAGGTTATCTCTATCCGCAAATTGTGAATTTCTGGAATAAGTTTCAAGTTGGTACAACTAATATTCCTATTGCCATTGGCCTGATTTTAATGATGTATCCGCCTTTAGCCAAAGTAAAATACGAAGAACTTGGAGATGTCTTTAAAAATGTGAAAGTACTTTCCTTATCGCTTGTTCAGAATTGGATTATCGGGCCTATTCTGATGTTTATTTTAGCGATAATTTTTCTACGCGGCTATCCAGAATATATGGCAGGACTTATTATGATAGGCCTTGCCAGATGCATTGCCATGGTGATCGTATGGAATGATCTTGCCTGCGGCGACACAGAATATTGCGCGGGCCTCGTGGCGTTTAACTCTATTTTTCAGGTTTTGTTTTTTTCAGTATACGCATGGGTTTTTATTACGATTTTGCCTGCGTGGCTGGGCTTGAAAGGAGTAGTCGTAAATGTAACTATGGCAGAGATAGCTCACAGTGTTTTTATTTATCTAGGTATCCCATTTTTAGCAGGCATTATCAGCCGCTTCAACCTTATTAAGCTTAAAGGTAAAGATTGGTATGAGAAGAAGTTTATTCCGCGCATCAGTCCATTAACATTGATTGCGCTTCTTTTTACTATTGTGGTAATGTTTTCGCTCAAAGGCGAATTTATAGTCAAGATTCCTATGGATGTAGTGCGTATAGCTATACCACTTTTGATATATTTTGTAGTAATGTTTTTGGTATCATTTTATATGGGTAAAAAACTTAATGCTGGCTACGCTAAAACTACAACACTTTCATTTACAGCAGCAAGTAATAATTTTGAGCTGGCAATCGCTGTAGCAGTTAGCGTCTTTGGCATTAATTCTGGAGCTGCATTCGCTGCTGTAATAGGCCCTTTAGTAGAGGTGCCTGTACTTATAAGTCTAGTAAATGTATCACTTTATTTTAAAAGGAGATATTTCAATGGATAAGGAAAAAGTTTTATTTGTTTGTAGTCATAACTCAGCTCGTTCGCAAATGGCAGAAGCATTTCTAAAGCAAATGGCAGGTGATAGGTTTGAGGTAGAAAGCGCTGGCCTTGAACCAGGTAGATTAAATCCCTTAGCTATTGAAGTCATGAAAGAAGTAGGCATAGATATTTCACAGAATAAGACAAAGAGCGTATTTGATTTCTATAAACAAGGTAAGCAATATGATTACGTAGTTACTGTATGTGATGAATCTCAGAAAGGATTATGTCCGGTCTTTCCAGGAACAGTTGCTACAAAAAGAATGCACTGGAGTTTTGATGATTCGTCAGGTTTTCAAGGAACATTGGAAGAGAAGACAAAGAAAACTCGGGAGGTTAGAGATAAAATTAAGAGTCGTATTATTGAATGGCTTAATGAAAAATAGTCAATGTCCGGTGTTTTGAACCAGACAAGTCCTAACGTTTTTATTTCAAAAGAGTTATACGATTTAAAGACGAAAAAGACCGGACAAAACGGACATTTTTGCGAGGAATAAACCTCTCTAAAGTCAGAAATTTGCTTGTTTCTGCCAGTAATCTCGCTATAATAGATACCTATATATAGCGAGAGGTTTCCCCTAGGCTGATACGAGAGGGACCCCAGAGATAATGTCAAATAAATTGTGTAAATTCCTTTAAAGGTTTCTCTTGCCATTTGGAGTTTAGACGGTTAAAAATAGCATAAATGATTCTACTGACACTGTCATAATTAGTAAAACACCCCATCGGCCTGGTCCGTCGCCTGACTTCACGAAATGAGCGCTCAATGATATTAGTAGTACGGATCTGACGGCGGATAAAAGCACGGTACTGTTCTTTAATAGGTATAGTCAAAAAGGATAAGAGTTCATCCATGTCCCGTTCAAGGCAATCTACCGCTTTTGGGGCGATATTGGCCCAATGCTTGTGAAGATTTTTAAAAGCAGCTACAGCTTTTCGATGATTCGAAGCATTATAAATCTTACAGGCATCAAGCTTAAAAGCTTTAATATCAGCTTTTTTAAGATGTTTCGTCGCATTGCGTAACTTATGCACCCAGCAGCGCTGGTGTTTGGCATAAGGATAAACAAGCTCGATGGCTGTAATGAATCCCTTTGAGCCGTCGGTAACGATCATTTTCAGATTTTTGCCTGTAAGGCCGCGCCTAAACAAGTCATTTAAGAAGCTCTCGCAAGAGGCAGCGGATTCACTACTGGCGATTCTAAAGGCAATTAACTCTTTTTTACCGAAGAGAGTAATGCCATAAGCAACCAGGATAAGGATTTTCTTGGCTTTAAGAGAACCTTTTACCGAGATAGTAATTCCGTCGAGGAATAAAAACTGGTATTCATCGAGCAGTTTACGCTGGTGGAATTCTTTAACCAAAGGATTAAGCCTTTTGATTATGCGAGATACGGCGGAAGCCGAAAGAGTAGTATTAAGTAATGGTTTCAGCGCTCCTGCTACGTCACGGGTGGATATCCCGCGCAGGAAGACGTTCAGGATAACATCATTAACAGCCGGTTGACGCCGTTGATATCGTTCAAAAACAGACGTCCTGAATAACCCCTGCCTTGAACGAGGGATATTAATATGTTCAACAGGTCCAAAAGTAGTATCAAGGTTGCGGCAATAATATCCGTTACGGTAGTCCAAGCGATTTGATTTGTCAGTTCTTTGATAAGGTTGTGTCTGCATATATTGGATCATTTCTTCATCCAGGCTGACTTCGATTATACCTTTAACTAGGCGGCGCAGGTATTGGTTAATATCTACCCAGAAGTTTTTCTCTTGGGTAGATTGAAAAAATTCATTGACTCGTGACCATCGGCGTCGTAAACTGCCTTCAGTAGCAACGTATTGCATAGGCGTATCCTTTCTGTTAGGGCCTGTCAGCCCTGGTTAATGTGTTTCCAAATAGAAAGATACGCCTTTTTTAATATTTGTAAAGCTAATTTACACACAATTGAGTATATTACCACCCCAGATTTTTTATGTAATCCCAAAATGATAATGTCGTATTATGCCAATTTAGAAATGTCGTATCAAGAAGGTGCTATAATCCTACTTCTACAAGGAGGATTATATGGCAGGAAAGGACATTATCTCAATGAG
>Ga0247842_10004895_pt1 | contig 16319 bp, 8 predicted proteins | sample LaCruzMarch2015__3_FD_192411 | JGI IMG/M metagenome (GOLD analysis project Ga0247842, IMG submission 192411) | Freshwater microbial communities from meromictic Lake La Cruz, Castile-La Mancha, Spain - LaCruzMarch2015_19m | ecosystem: Environmental > Aquatic > Freshwater > Lake | place: Spain...
GCGGTGAGCAGCGTAAGGTCATCCGTTGCGCCATGGACATCGATTGGATCGGCAAAGACTACTCCCTCCAGCCGCACAAAAAATTCCAACGCGGCACGGTCTGGGTGAGCGACGACGAAGTGCGTCTTCCCTTGCGCGTCGAAGTCAAAGTCTTCATCGGCCACGTCTTCGCTGAATTGGCGGAAGTGAAGGCTGCACTTTGATCGGGATCTATTTTTGTCGGCGCTAAGCCTGCAGGCGATGGCTACATCGAACCGGACGAGGTCCGTGGAACGACCAAAGTTTGGCCAACGCGCAGATCGCGCGGACTGGAGAGATTATTGGCTGCCGCCAACTCGGCATAACTGACACCCAGACGCGAAGAAATCAGGTAGGCATTGTCGCCCCGAGTCACGGTGTATTGCTTCGCACCGGTGTAGGCATTGTCGGCCCGTTGCACACCCGGTTGCGATGACGCCACCACCGTTTGGGTCGGCAGAGCAACAGGTTGGACCGGCTCAGCTCGCCGCACCTCTGCCGGCATCGGCGCGACTGCTGGGGTTCGACCGGTGGCGACGAGAAACGCCTCCTTGATCGGATCACTGCTCTTTGAAGTGGGCATAGCAACGTGCTTGCCGGAGTGTGCTTCAGCGGCGCGGAGATAGGGGGAAGCGGGTCTTCAGTTGCCGCCACTGGAACGGTGCTCCGGGTGACAGGTTCGGATCGGCTCGGCTGAGGCTTGCTTAGTTCCGCTGATTTCGGACTGGATTCTTCTTTCGTTTTGAAAGGATCCGGCTCTCGGACGGCAACGATTTGCTCACCGGGCTGTGCGCGTTCGGTCTCCAAAAGCTGCGGTTCTTGGCCCAGCATGCGCGAGATTTGCGCTGCCCCGTTTTGCTGCGGCGTCAGGCTCGAGGTGATTCGCTTGGTGGAGTCTTTGACCGCCCCGAAGGCCAAGAAACCGAGGACACCAATCACGTGGATAAGAACGACCGTAATGAAGGTGTCTCGGAACGGGTGTTTTGGTGCCTCCCCGTTTTTGCGGCTGAGGCGCCGCAACCCGCGCAAAAGCGGGGCGAAAGGGTTGAAAATGTCTTCCTCCGGCTCTGGATCCGGGCGGCGACGGCGGGAAGTTCTGGTTTTTTTAGTCATACTTTTCATTTGAGTTTTGTTTTGCGTAGGGCGGTGCTTTGGCGTCGGGAAAGCTCGATCTTGCGGCTGCGGGGGAGGTGGATAATCACCCGGCTGCTGGACGGGCTGTCGTTGATTTCTTCGGCGTGGGCGAGGTTCACCACACTTTGCCGGTTGACCCGGAAGAAATAGGCGACGGGCAATTTCGCTTCGATGCTGGCTAGCGTTCCCCAGACCGTCATTGAACCCGCAGCTGTGACTACCTTGGTATAGGCGCCGCAAGCCTCGAGCATTTCAATATCGCCGATGCGCACATTGTGGTGACGCGCGCCCTCCCGCAGAAAAATCCGGTCATCCAGCCCGACCGCAGGCGCGTCCACCCGCTTGTTTTCTGCTTGGGCCGTCACCTTCTCGAGTGAACGCAAGAGCCGCTTCGGTTCGACCGGCTTCAGCACGTAGTCCATCGCCTCGACATCAAATGCCTTGGCGGCGTGTTCCAGATGAGCCGTGACAAAAACGACAGGGATCCCTCGCGCCGGCAGTTTCTCCAGTAGTTTGAATCCACCTCCGCCCGGCATTTGAATGTCGAGCAGCAGCACGTCGGGGCGTTCATCCTCGATCGCTTTGACTGCCGCCGCGATGGTGCCGGCGTCGCGGACATCGCTGACCCCGAGTTTGCCCAAGATTTCCCGCAGGCCGCGGCGGGCCGGCGCTTCGTCGTCGATGATCAGGACTTTCATTGCGGTAGCACTCTGAGAACAGCGGTCACCCACCCTGGCGTGTCCGAGCGAAATTCCAGCGAGGCTTTCGCGCCCCAAGCTTGTTCCAGCCGTGTCCTCGCGGCCCGGAGTCCCACACCCTCGTGCCATTCTTCAGGCGGCCGGAAGGTTTCCTCATTCACTGTGTTTTCCACCTTGATGGTCAGGCCTTTTTCGTTGGCGATGGCCATGACAATGACCCGCGTGTCACCACCTTCGCGCCCGTGGATCACGGCGTTCTCCACCAGTGGCTGCAAAATCATCGGTGGGACAAGGTGGGATGCCGCGTTGGGAAAGATACGGTATTCCACCTGCAAGCCCTCCTCGAAGCGCATCTGCTGGAGTTTAAGGAAATCCACCACGATCTCGAACTCGCGCTCCAGCGGGATGAGAGGCTCCTCAGACGTGTCGAGTGAATTGCGCAACAACCGCGAGAGTCGCATGATGCCGCTGCGAGCCGTCTCGGGGTTGGTGCCGACCAGCGAATGGATCGCGCTGAGGCAGTTGAAAAGAAAATGAGGATGGATCTGCGCTTTGATTCGCTCGATTTCCGATTCCCGGGCGATGGCGCGCAAGCGCAGCATTTCCTCACGTCGTCGCGACTCGCTGCCTGCCCCGATCAGCATCGATGTGCCCGTGAGGATGGAAATAAAGAGCTCGATCTGCCCGAAGTTAACCAAGCTCGAACCTTGCACAAAGGGGCCGTGTCCGGCCGCCGTGCCCAAGACGGCGACCGAGATGACCGCAAGGTTGGTCAGTGCCGCCGCCGGGAGTCCGTAAGATAGCGCCACCCACACCAAGAGGGGAAAGGGCAGGTAAGCCAGCACACCCTGGTTCAGCTCGGCCGGAAGCAGATTGGAGAATGCCACCCATGAGGCCAGGGTTGCGGCTGCGAAGAGGCTGACCACCTGTGCCCAGGCCCGCACCCCGGTGACCGGCAGGCGCAACCGCCCGGTCGCCGCCAACAAGATGACCGGGGCGACGACCAGAATGCCCGAGGTGTTGGCGGCAAAGTAAACCGCGGCGGTGGAGAAAAAGCCGTAGCCCGGCAGCATCCCGGCGAGAACCAGACAGAGTGCTGTCCATAATCCGGCCGCAGCGGCAGGCGCGAGGGCACCGGCCACGATCAGTTGTACCACGTCGCGCGTCGTCGCCAAGCGCGCATCGAAGTCGCGTTTTTGCAGCAGGCTCGCCGCACCATACAAAGCGGCAGTTGTTCCTGCCGGCGCCAGTAAAGTGAAAGCCCAGGGCAACTCGGCCTCGAGGCAGCCAACAAAAAGCGCCAGATAAATACCCGGCCACACACGTTGTCCCCAGATGACCAGTGCCGCGAGAGCCACGCCGCAGGCCGGCCAGAGGGGCGAGAGTTTGCCCACTTCTTGCACGGCCGCCGCGCTGACCAGCTTGGAGATAAAGTAGATCGCTACTCCCGTGGCGATGATCCGCATTGCGTCGGCTGTCCAATCCGCTCCCTCGCGAACCCGCATGATTCCTGCTTTCGCGGCTTCGGCGATGGTTTCGGTGATGTCGTTTCCGGTCATGGTAAGTGCTTTGTCCATGACGGTGAGATATCGTCATATCTCGTTGGAGCACAACGACTTTTTTCGAAACGTCTACCGTTCAGAAGGCGTTTTCGACCGTTCACCATATGGCTGTAACCGTTCATGTGTCTCTCTGACCGTTGGAACAAATTATTATTTCCGTAGCCATTTGAGAGTCTTAATTTGCGGTCGATGAAACCCACCAATCACCCCGCGTTCCGCTTTGTTGTTTTCGGCGCCGCGGTTGCCTTGCTCAACACCACATCTTTCTCGGCGATCAAGCCGACCGAAGAACAGGCCAAACCACTTCCCGAGATTTGGGAGAAAGCCGGTCCGCGGGAGCGGCTCAAAGCCACCCGTGCTGCCGAACTCGATGCCGACCGTCTTCTGGTCGAGCGCATCTTCGGTTTGCAAGTCGACGGCGAAACCACCGTGGGGGATCTTGCCTTGGAGGAAGACGTGGTGGGCGGTGCGGTTCAAGCCACGCTCGTCGGTGCGGTTAATGCCGAGGAACCGGAATATCTTCCTGACGGCCGCGTTCAGGTCGTTCGTGCGGTGAAAATCCGCGAAGTGGTCGACAGTCTCAATCGCGTGATCAAAGGCCGCCGCCTCAGTGACGGCTCCTTCCGCACGACTTCCGACAAAACCAAGACCGACCGCAAGACCAACGAAAAAATTATCGACGTCATGGGCAACGCCGCCCTGCCCGACACCGAGGGTCACGAGAAGGTCATGTCGAAGCGCGCCGCCGAGCTGGACGCTTACCGCCGCTTGGCCGGCCGCATGATGGGCGTCCAGATCACCAGCGACACCACGGTCCGCGACATGTGCTTGGAAAACGACCAGGTTGTTGCCGCGCTCTCGCAAGTCCTCAAAGCAGCCACACCTACAGACATCAAATACGTCAGCGACGGCACCTGCGAAGTCACCATGGAGGTAAAAGTCGAAGACGTCATCCGCACCACCAAACGTTACGCCAAAGGTGGCAAACAAACCGTCAATATCAGCGACGAGATCAAGACCAATACCTTCACCGAGACAGGCATTGGCACCATGCGCCCCGTGGAGGGTGGGGAAGACATGCCGGCCGGCACCACGGCCATGGCCGAGATTTCCGGGGGTGGCAACGAGCCGTTTTTCGAGGCCAAAGTTGTCATCCAAGAGGTCGTCGCTTCCGGCCCGGTGGTCCAGTAACCCGAGCGCCCTCCCGCCATGAAAACCAGATACCTCCTGATCACTGCCGTCCAAGCGGCAGCCGCGCTTTCTCTCGCCGCCTGCGCCTCAAACCCCCGCACCGTCGCCCGGGAATCCAGCGACTACGATGGCGAGTTGGTCTCCTCCCGCGGGCCATCAGCCACTTCGGATGAAGACCTGCGTCAGTTGCGGGGCGGGCGCGAGCAGACTCAAACCACCTCCAGTTCGACCACCCAAGTGAACCGCGCAGGCGAAGTCAAAGCGCGCTCCAGCGATACCGAGGTGATCGATACCGTTACCGAAACCGTCGTCGAGATGGCTCCGGTCGCTGCCGGCAACGAAGACTTTTAAGCAGTTCCCAACGATGTTCCCCACCGTTCCCCCACAAGCATCAAAGCCCGGCAAGTATCTCTTCCTTGGTAACTCCTTTGTGGTTGGCGACCAATCGCAGGATCGAGTTGAGCGTGCCCACGCGCAGGGTGTCATGCTCCGGGACCGGCAGCCGCTGATGTGCGGGAACGTCCGTCTGCAAAATAACGTGGCTGCCCACTTGGTGAACGATCCGGTAATCCCAATTTTTGCAGAGGTGCTTGATCAGGGCGCTTCCCGAAAGATCCCGCGGCAGTTTCATGCTTCAGGCCAAAGCGAAGCTCTCGTCGCGGACCAAGTGCAGGCGCACACGCTCCGGCTGCGATTGCGGCGCATCAAAGAAGTAGCCTTTGACCGCCTCATTCACCGCCTCGCGCAATTCCGACCATGTATCGCCCTGCGTGACAATCGGCTCCGTCAGGCATTCCGCCACGAATCCTCCATCTGCCTCCTGCGTCACCTCAAAAATCAGATCATTCATCTCTGCGAATCTATGCTGTCCACTAGCCTTGCGCAATCCCACTGTCTTCCTGATCCGTGCTCTCCGTGTAATCAGTGGTTCAAAAATTATTTTCCATCTCTCTCGAAACCAGCCACTCGCTATCAGCTACCCGCCACTTCCTTCATCGTTCTTCTCTCTGCCTTCTTCATTCTGCCTTCTAACTTTTCTTTGGCGCAGCAAAACGCTGCACCAAAGAAAGACCCCTTCGCCAAGCTGGCCACCGATTTGGCCGAAGACACTCCCAGTGGGGAAGTGAACATCGGCGTAGGCAACTTTGCTTACGAAAACACGGACCTCCTTTCGCCGTTCTCGTCCATGCTCCGCGATGAATTGGAAATTGCGCTGGGGGAAACGGGAAAATTCAAAGTCGTGACCCGCGACCGCTTGGCCGACTTGCAGATGGAAGGCAAGTTTCAGGGCAAAGGTGTCCTCGAACCCGGCAGCGGTGTGGAGAAAGTCAGCATTCAGGGGGTTAAAGGTATTGTCCGCGGACGCTTCTACGCCACAGGCGACGAAGTCACCATTTTTGCCGAGTTGGCTTGGATCGAGGGGGGCGAAATCAAAAAGACCCGGCTGTCCATTCCGTCCGAGGCGGTCAAAGCCAAGATCTGGCCCGATCCGGACCAGGCGGCCGGCAAGCAACTGGCCGGTGCGATCAAACCGCAGAATGTGGAGCAAAGTCTGGCCAACATCCAAGACATTGCCGGCAGCCGCCTGGCCGATGTCCCGAAAGACTTTCAAGTCGAAGTTTTCACCACCGATGGCAAACGCGCTTATGCCGAAGGCGAAACGGTCAGCTTCCGCGTGCGTGCTTCCGAGGAGTGCCACATTGCCGTGCTTTGTCACCAGACGGATGGCACCACGGTCGTTCTTTTCCCGAATCGTTACGCCAGCAACACTCTCATCCCGCCCAACAAACCGATTGATGTCCCTGGCACGCACAAGAGCGGATTCGAAATCGTCATCAGCCCTCCCTTCGGCTCCGACGTCGTCGAAGTCATCGCCTGTTCCAAGCCCAGTGAGTTGCACAAATCTCTGGCCGAACACGCCGCACGCGCCGAAGAGCAGGAACCGGTTCAGGTTCTCACCCGCGGCATGGCCGTGAAGGGCATCGATTCTGCGCTTTCCTCGCCCAAAACCGGCGATGGCGCGCCGTTGCGCTGGGGCCAGGATTCCATCGTCGTGAGCACTTTTCCTAAGCCGTGAGCGAGATTTGTAGTCTATAGACTCACAGAAACGAAATTTATGAACCTCGACTGTTCTGCCTCACTATCATCCGCTTCTGTCGTTCGTGTATCGGAAGGTCGGCGCGTAAGATGGCTTGCCTTGTTTGTATTTGTTATAGCCTTCTTCAGCGGGCTCCCAACCGATCTTTCAGCTCAAACCAAGCAGGAAAAAGCGGCATTGGATAAAGCTAATCGGAGACTCGAGGCGGCGCTGGGACCTAAATTTATTCCTCAACTTGAAGCGGGAATTAAGGCTGGCGATGGAGACGTACTTAAGCAGCTGATTGATCAAAGCCAGAAGTCGGTGGTTGCAGCTTACGGTGAGAAGAGCGTTGAAAATGCGCTGTTAGTGCTGACGTCGTGTATGTGGGGAGTTGTCGAGGGAGTTTCCGATGAGTCGCGGCAGCAAATCGAGGATAGCATTGACGTCTTCCGAAAAAATTTAGGCGTCAACAATGTGATTGTCGCGGGCGGTTACAAAATGTTGGCAATGAGTGAATTGTTCGATGGTAAGCTCGAAGAATCACAGCGTGCTGCCGAAGCTGCACTTAAAATTTATGAAACGATTGCCGGTAAAGATTCCGAGGAGGTGGCCAGCACTCTCGATACGTTAGCTACTATCTCTCGTAGCAAGGGCGATCTCGAAGAAGCGAGCAAGAATTTAGAGCGTGCAGCGGCGATCATGCAAAAAACAGGTAAATCCGAGTCAGAGACTGCTGCCTCAATTCTTCAATCCCAAGCCGCCTTGCTTGAAGACAGTGGCAAGTTCGCATCCGCGGAGGCCGCACGCCTCAAAGCTTTAGACCTGCTGCGCAACATGTTCGGGGAGAAGGATCTCAGATACGGAGCAGCGGAATTAGGTGCTGGATCTTTTTACTTGAGACTCGGGGACTATGAAAAATCGGAGAGGATGCTCCGCCGGGCTCGGGCTTCCTATAGCAAGTTATTTGGCGAAAGAAGTAAAGCTGACGCAGCAATACTGAAACAACTTACTTCGCTTTACGTTTGCAAGAAGCAATTACCCGAAGCGCTTGATGCTGCGCAGCAAGCCTGGGAGTTGAGCAAAGAATTACATGGCGAGAGGTCACAGGAGGTGGCCGTTACCTTGGGCGGTCTTGCGTGGGTAGAAAACGAAAAGGGCAACTCGGCTAACTCAAGACAATTCGTCGAGGAAGGATTACGAATAGCAGGTGAAATTAATGCGCCTCCGTCTGTTCGTGCGCAATTGCTCCTCATCAGCGGCCAAGCGGCGAGAAAAATTGGTGACTACAATAAGGCAATGCAGGACCATTCCGCGGCGTTGGTGCTGATGGAGAGTCACCATGGCGCGCAAAGTGACCAGCTTGAAACTCTCGCCAATTTGGCGCATTCCACATATTTAAGCGGCGATCTGAATGAGGCGCGCCTCTTGATAAGCAGGGCATCAGCTATCTCGCAGCGCAACTTACAGGATGTGTTGCAGATGGATGAGCGTGCCAGGTTGTCTTGGCAGAGAGAAATGGGTTGGGATCTCAATTTGAGTTGCTTGCGTCCCGAACAGATCGGCCAACTTCTGCTCAGGACTAAAGGTGTCGTTCTTATCTCGATCCTTGAAGACCGCGCGCTAGTGACAGGTGCCAACGCCAATGAAGACGCGCGGAAAGAATACGAGGAACTCAGGCATCTAAAAAAGGAAGTCACGCGCCTGATGTTCGATAACGAAGAAACTCGTGCTAGGCGGAATTTGTCTGATCTTACCGAGCGAGTATCCGACTTGGAAAAGTCCTTGGGCTCACGGAGCAATTCCTTGGGGCGAATTCGGAAAACGGCCGACATCACTCTCGATGCCGTTATCCCTGCGCTGGCGAAGGGAACAGTGCTATTAGACTTCGCGCGCTTCGAGGACCCAAAGCTGCCGGAAGGCCAACGTGCCTGCTATGGTTGCGTAATTCTCACAGAAAATGGTACTCCGCAGTTTGTCAAATTGGAAGAAGCTCTTGAAATCGACCGAGCTATCATCGAATTGCGCTCTGCGCTGATCGCAGGCGACAACGAGAGCTGCCAAAAGAGTGTTAGTGTTCTACGCGATAAACTCTGGAGTCCGATTGCGGCCAATTTGCCCGCTGACACTATGCGGTTGGTAATCGGGCCGGATGCTGAGTTAAACTTTTGCCCGTTTGCTGCTCTACAGGATGGCAATGGCAACTTTCTCGCGGAGAAGTTCAATATATGTTACGTGGGCAGTGGTCGTGATCTGAGCCGACAATCCAAGAAGTCGGCCGACAGAACTCTTCTAGTTTTTGGTGATCCTATCTTTGACGCCTTGCGGGATCCCGATGCTGCGGCTACGGAGGACCTGGCCATGAGGTCCGTCGAGGCGGACGCCTTTGGACATATTGAACTGCCTCCGTTGCCGGGAACACGGACGGAAAGCGAGGAGCTTCTGAAGGCTGCCGCTGGGGCCGGATGGGAAGCGACCAGTTTTTTTGCGGAAAACGCGACCGAGGAAAAGCTGAAGGCAAGCGGGGCTCCTGGAATCTTACATCTAGCTACTCATGGGTTTTACTTGGGGCCTTCCTCTAAAGTGGCTCTCGCCGATTCACGGGGCATGACTGTAAATCAGGCGGATTCCCCGGAAGTGGTCCGGGTTGAATCGGAACCTATGGACCCAATGCGAGCAAGTGGGTTGGCGCTTACAGGTGCACAGCAAACCCTCAAGCTGTGGGGCGAAAAAAGAGCTCCGGATCCGGAGACGGACGGAATTCTTACTGCGGAGGAGGTTGCCTGCCTTGACCTCAATGGCACATGGCTTGTCACGCTATCGGCTTGTGAAACAGGCGTGGGCGAGGCACGCAGCGGGGAGGGGGTCTTCGGGCTTCGCCGCGCTTTCATGATGGCCGGTGCTGAGAATCTATTAATGACACTCTGGCCGGTGGCCGACGACACCACGGCCAGCATCATGGCTGACTTTTACAAAGAAGCCCTCGCCACCGGAGATGCTCCCGGTTCGCTGGCCAAAGTCCAACGCGACTGGCTGATCAAACTCCGCGAAGAAAAAGACCTCGCCACCGCCATCCGTGAAGCCGGCCCCTTCGCCATGGTCATGATGACCGCCCCCACACATCCTCCCGTCGAACTTCCGCCTATCGCGAATTTGGAACCCAAACCCCAACATGCTTCCGAGCTACCAACTCAATCCGCCGACGAATCCACCGCTGAAAAGAAATCCGGCTGGTGGCCGTTTTGATCCGATGAAGACGTCCCCTAAAACCAAAGCCGTCTGCACTGCGATTGTCGCACTCGCAGTCAGCACTTTTTGCGCTAGCGCCCAAGTCCTCACCTTTGAAGAAGCCAAGCAGCGCGCGGATGCGGGTGATCCCTTTGCTCAAGCCGTGGTTGCGTTGCACTACCAGCTCGGTTGGCATACTGTGAAAAACCCTCAACTGGCCGCCAAGTATGCGATCGCCAGCGCCGAGGCACGCCATCCACTAGGACAATTCCGCTTGGGTGCTCTCCTTCGTGCAGGTGAAGGCGTTCCGAAGGACGAAAAACAAGGACTAGCGCTGCAATCGGCATCGTTCAATGCGCTGTATGAATCGCAGGATCCTTACTCGATGACGTCAGCCGCCATCATGATCTTCCAGGGGAAAGTGGTGGGCGACGATGTTTCGGAAGACGAGCGTCGCCGGGATGCTGCAGCCCTTTACAAAAAGGCGGCCGACATGGGCTACGCTCCCGCACAGTTCAACTTCGCCATGTGCGCCGAAGCCGGTCACGGCATGCGCAAGGACCCGCAAGCACGCGAGGCTTATTTGCGTAGAGCCGCAAGCGATGACTACCCCCTCGCGCTTAGGGCACTCCAAAAAGATCAAGGGATTGTTGCCGATGGCCCCGCGATTGTAGCGACGTCCGGGGCGGAAGGCGCAGACAGCCGACTCTCGGGTTCGCGGACTTTGCCACCCACTGCGCATGAGGTCGCCGATCGGGATGAGATCCAAAATGTGACGGATATCGACGGGCGTATAAGCGTTCTCAAAAGCCGCATAAACGCTCATCATGAACGCGGAGAAGATGAGGAAGCAACCGTTCTGTGCGAGGAGGTCTTGCGTTTGACAAAGAAAAGGTATGCGGGAGGGCGTCTTCCCCCGGAAGAAAGTATGGAAATCGCGCAGGCGCGCTTGAATCTCAGCCAGTTCTACAAGTTCGTCGGGCGTTTTAGCGACGCGGAGCAGCTCTTTCTCGATCAAGTCGAAGACTGGAAAAACATTCCTGATTGGCACGCGCAGGCCTCATCCAATTTGGGCGACCTGTACATTATGATCGGTGACTATGAGTCAGCCATGAAGCCTGTCCTGGCGGGACTTTCTGCGAAAATGAACGGCTTTGCCGGTCAGACGGGTGTCTATGACATGTTCGAGAAGGAAATGAACGACTCGCTTTTGGTTCTCTACGAGTCTGGACTTTACGAGCAAGCTGCCAAGATGGCAGAGCAAGCGATCCAGCTCTGTGAGCGGAGTTACGGCAGCGATTCAGGGCCCTTCAACGACAAATTTGCCCTCCCGCGCTCCATTCTGATCCGGTCGAGGCTCCGGCTTGGCCAACCAGACGGCTTGGAACATGTGACTGGGCGAGTGGGGGACGCCATGCGCGGCACCATGCAGTCCACACTTAAAAACGAACCGCTGCCTCGCCTGAAGCACATTGGTCTTGCGTTGCTCGAGACAGGAGATGCCGAGACTGCTGCGTACGTCTTTGAGGGAGCTTCTCCGCAGGTCGACCTGCTTCTGCCGCAAAGCGGGGAACTGCTCGACGGCTATGCCTGGTCACTGCTGAAGAAAAAAGATCCGGAGAGGAACAAAGCGCTTCTCACCGTGAGGCAGTCTGTCCAAGCCAAGAACGCCATCATGCCGCGTGTTCACCGCTTTAGTGAACGACGGCGGGTGCTTTGGCAAGTGTCGCAACTTCAATTCGCTTTGCCTGCGGCAGTGCTTCCCGACCGCGAATTTGCCGAGGTAGTCGTCGCTTGGAAGGGGAGCACAGCCGAGTCAATTTTGCGCGAATCCCGCCGCACTTCTGCACTGAGCAACACCGGCCAAAATGAAAAGGTGAAAACCCTCGAGCGTATGCGGGCGAACCTCGAGGCGGCTTCTTATGCAGGGCACTCGGATGTCGGGAAATTGGAGGAGCAGGTCAAGAGCCTGGAGCGGGAGATCTTGGCGGATTCGCGCGATGTTACGGCTACGGATGATGAAGTGCCCGGTTTGGATGCGGTTCAGGCCGCTTTGGGGCCGGATGAGGCGGTTCTCGAATTCGCGCAGCTGGCCGGTGAACCCGGGCAATCTGGTGAGCCCGACTACGCGGCACTCATCATCACTGCCGAAAATATCAAAAGATGTCCTGATATCAGCGGGCCCGACGTTGCCCTTGCTGTAAAAGATTTCTACGCACGCCTTGATGCAGGAACCAACGAGGATATCGAAGCCACCTTGCGCAATCTCAACAGCCTCATTTGCTCGAAGGCATTGGATCTACTGCCTGCCGGTTGCCGCCGGTTGTATGTCTGCGCAGACGGGGCCCTGCACCTCGTGCCATTCGCGGTTTTGATGGATAGTGGCCGACAATTTCTCGGAGACAAGATATCGATCGCTTACCTGAACAGTAGCCGCGATTTGGCCAAGGTTGGACAAACGGCGGAAGCCGCTCGAAACGGCAAAACCATAGCCCTTTTTGCCAACCCCACATTCTCCCGCGGAGGCGCCACTGATGCGAGTCTGCCGCCGTTACCAGGTGCGGATAAAGAATGTGAGGAAGTCGGCCGCGTTTTGGGGGAGGCGGGTTACAAAGTCGGGAAACTCGCCGGTGATGCAGCAACCGAGCAGTCATTCAAGCAGGTGGAGTCTCCTACCATCCTGCATGTGGCAACCCATGGTTTCTTGGCCGGTGCCACTTCGCCCGGTGCTCAAGGCGTGCGAGGGATGGCGGTGAAGGGTGTTGTGTCTGTAGATGAAGAAAAGGACAAAGGTTTGACCGACGACCTCGCCAACCCTACGGCAACGCGGAAGCAACTGACCGACGAGTCAGCGCGCACGGTTTTGGCCTTCGCAGGCGCGGAAGACAGTCTTCAGGAATGGTTGGAGGGAAAATACCCCGACCCGTCGGCGGATGGGATAATCACTCCTGCGGAGGCGGCCGCCATGAATCTCGACGGCACGTGGATTGTTGCCTTGTCTGCATGTCAAAGTGGGCGCGGTGATGCCGTGGCCGGAGAAGGCGTTTTCGGTTTACGTCGCGCTTTCATGGTGGCTGGGGCGGATAGTTTGCTGATGACCCTGTGGCCCGTCGCCGATGAAACAACCGCTGGAATAATGAAAGACTTTTACACGGAGATCGCGGCAAAAGGTGACGTAGTCGAAGCGCTCAGCGTCACGCAGCGGAACTGGCTGGGAAAACTCCGGGAGGAGCGCGGTCTCTCTGCAGCTGTCAGGGAGGCAGGACCTTTTGCAGCTGCGCTCATGTCGAATCCCAAGAGCGGCTTCACTCCCGTCTCCAATGCCAAGAAGCCGCCAACCATGGATGACGAGATTGCCAAACTCGACGAGTCGGCGGGTCTCGGAGATTCGGATGCGATGGTGGCATTGGGTTTTATTTACGGAAAAGGCGAGGGCGTTGCGAAGGACCGCGAAAAAGCACTGGAGTGGTATCGAAAAGCTTTCAAAGCCGGTAATTTACAAGGTGCTATCGGCACCGAAGCCTTGTTATTCCCCGTCAACGATAGCATGTCGGCTGCTGCGAAAAGGCTGCGCGCCGCCTTCGACTCGGAGGAGAATGAATGAGCGTAAATAGAGCCGAGTCTAACTCCCGGCTATGGAAAGTTTTGTCGGCATGCTTTCAAACACCATCAGGAGTTTTACCTGCTGCACTGTTGCTATGAAGCTTTCTCAAGGAGCCAAAGCCATCTGCGCTGCGGTAGTCGCACTTGCAGTCAGCGGTCTCTGCGCCAGCGCGCAGAGCCTTGTGACGCGCCAAGAAGAGGCCCGCGTTTTTGATCTGGTTAATCGCGCGGACGCAGCACGCGCTCAGGGGGACATGAAAACGTCAAGATCTCTCTTTGGCCAAGCGCTCTCCATAGCGCAGGCGAGTCAGAACCCAAGGCTGCAGGCGATTAAGGATCAGCTAAAGCAGGCCTTACGTATGCACGATGCGCAAGGTCTCTTGCCTGAAGCCAAGAGACTAGTTGAGCAAGCAGGCCGCGATTACCAAGCAGGAAATACCCTAAAGTCAGATGCGGCAATGCTGCGAGCCGAGAAATTAATGGATCAAGCTGGGAGGCTCGCCGGTACGGCCATACCGCCAAATTCTTTCGACGCCTCTCTTCGCAGTATGGCCGAGTATTACACCGAGACAGACAGGTTTATTGATGCTGAGCGCATCTACGCGATGCTCCTCGCCCAATATCGTGAGCGGTTCGGAGCGGACAGCCAGCAAGCAGGAGATGTTCTGGCTCAACTTGGATGGGTGCACTCGGAGCTTGGTGATAAATCTAAAGCAGTCTCACTGCTTGAGGAGGCGATCCAGATCAACCAGCGGCGTCCGAAGGAATTAATCGCTCCCACGCATAATTTGGCAGCGGTTTACCTGTCGATGAACAATGGCCCTAAAGCTTTGGATCTTTTTCAAAAGGCTCTTAATCTAGAGCGTAAACATGGCGGGGAGCACGTAATGAACGAGATTATGATGCTAATGCGAATCGCATCTATCCATTTGTTCAACTTCCAGAATAGCTCTAAGGCGAAAGAAGTCCTCGATGAAATAGCTGAGCTAGGACAAGCAGTTACTCCTGACTGCCGTAACGTCGGTGTCTTCTTGTTGGAACACGCGGCAATGAACTTTGCTGTTAAGGACTTTGCAGCCGCGCTCGAAGTATATCAATGTGCTTTGGAACTACTGAAGAAACACAATGGGGAACGGTCAGGGGGTGTCGCTGCCGCCCTAAATGGAATCTCTGATTGTTACGCCAGACTAGGAAACTTCAACGAGGCAATCGCACATGCACAAAAAGCATTGGATATTTCTACGGAAAGACTTGGGCAGTTTCATCCCCACACAACAGACTCAATGAACAGTCTTGCGCGTTTGTGGCGCGCAACAAATCAGAATGAGCCTGCTTGTTATATACTACGACGGTCATTGAATGGGCGTAAAAAACAACTGCAGGCGATCCTAAAAATGGACGAGAAAAGTCGTCTAGCTTGGACGGCGCATTCCCTGCAGCTGACTTGCGAGCCGGAAATTCTGCCTGCGGGCGAGCTTGCGGAATATGTGCTTTCAAACAAGGGGGTTGTGCTGGACTCGTTGTGCAAGGATCGGGCAATAGCCCGCAGTCTTGGAAGAAGCAAAGAGGGAATGCTTTTGCTGGACGAAATAAGGAAGCTTCGCTCCAAGCTGAGCGCACTGGCATTTGCCGGCCCAGGAGGCGGCAGCAATGAATATGACGCTACCGCGCAGAAGATATCAGAAGCAGAACGAAAGATAGCTGCACTTAGCAGGCAAGCTCCGGGTGTCAATGCCAATGCTGCCAACTTGCCGGAGGTAATGGCAGCTCTTGGGGACAAGTCCGCTCTCGTTGAGTTGTTCCGCTTTGATGCCACCACTTCTGGCGCCGAGACCACCGAATGCTACGGAGCACTCTTCATCTCCGGGGTAGGGCCACCCCGATTTATCCACATCGGCAAAGCAAAGCTCGTGGATGCAGCAATCGACGAGTTTCGTGGATGCATCTCGAGCAATCAGCCGCAAAAGCTTGAGACATTGCTTCACACATTAACTCAAAATATTTGGCATCCGATTGGCAAAACTATCCCAGACAACATTACGCAGATAATCATTAGTCCTGATGGCAAATTGAACTTTCTTCCGTTCGGCGTATTGCAGGGAAGCTCCGGTGGTTTTCTCGCCGAGTCTTACAATATTGCCTATGTCGGCAGCGGCCGTGATCTCACGCGGAAGCCATTGGGCAAAGTCGCCAAGAGTATGGTCGTTTTCGCAGATCCGGTTTTCGATGCCTCCGGCGAGACGCCATCAGCAAGCGAGATGGTCGCCATGCGATCGGCCGAAGCTGACTTCTTCGGAACAATCAACCTGCCACCGCTGCCTGGAACCAAAGCCGAAGCCGAGCAGCTCGAGGTACTGGCTGATGGAGCGGGGTGGGATTTTCGGGTGTTTACGGGGGAAGCGGCTACGGAGTCTGGCGTTCGTAAGACAAAAAAGCCCGGAGTCCTCCACCTTGCCACACACGGATTTTATCTTAACTCTTTCACCCCTTCGACCAAAGATGGGTCGCGCGGAATGTCCGCTGTCGGACTCAACACGCAGGAAGATAAAAAACAGAGTGAAAACGGGGTCGATTCCATGCGGGCCAGCGGTGTGGCGCTGACTGGAGCACAACAGACGCTCAAACTGTGGAGCCAGCGCAAAGCGCCCGATCCGGAAACGGACGGAATCCTGACCGCCGAAGAGGTTGCCTGCCTTGACCTCAATGGCACATGGCTTGTCACGCTATCGGCTTGTGAAACAGGCGTGGGCGAGGCACGCAGCGGGGAGGGGGTCTTCGGGCTTCGCCGCGCTTTCATGATGGCCGGTG
>Ga0247842_10004901_pt1 | contig 16314 bp, 20 predicted proteins | sample LaCruzMarch2015__3_FD_192411 | JGI IMG/M metagenome (GOLD analysis project Ga0247842, IMG submission 192411) | Freshwater microbial communities from meromictic Lake La Cruz, Castile-La Mancha, Spain - LaCruzMarch2015_19m | ecosystem: Environmental > Aquatic > Freshwater > Lake | place: Spain...
GAACGGGTGTGTCCCATCTGCGTGGAGGAATATGCCTAACTTAGCGTTTGTAAAATGTCCACATTGTAGAAATGGGGCGCTCTTTGAAATATCGAAATATATTGTGCAGTGCCACAAGTGTGGGGGGCCGTTTGTTATAAGAATCATTGAAGGTGTGATAGATGTCAAAGCCACGACGTGATTTTAAGAAGGAACTTGAAAAGCTTATGGGGGAACAACTTGACGCCTTTACACGCGGGGCCCCGGAGCAAAAACGCATTGAAGTGTTCGAGAAGATTCAAAAACTCCAAAAGGAGCGCATGAAAGTCGAGCGCTCTGATAACTAACTCTATTTTGCAAACACCTATATACATCCACATCTAATGACATGTGTGGATTTCCAGTGAAGCGTAAAATTATTGATAAGGCTCTTTCGACAACCGTTGTCGGAAGTTATCCGGTAATAAGTTCTAGTGGAATCTTTAGCACCCTTGACCCATTTAAAGGCGCAGTTAAGGCGGCCGTTTTTGACCAGGTTGCAGCGGGTATCGATATTATATCAGACGGTCAAGTGCGCGGGGATATTATTCAGTTGTTTACCTCAAAGCTCCCAGGGATTAAGGGTCAGGACGTTGTCGGCAAGGTTTATCCTGCCCACGCTCCGATAACAACCAAAGATACAAAATATGCCGTGTCAAAGGCCCCGCGTGTAAAGGGAATTATTACGGGCCCGACGACCCTGGCTTACGGGCTTCACCTGAACACCCCGATTTATCGGGACCGAGAGGAGCTTACAGTTGATGTAGCGGTGGCTCTTGTTGCTGAGGCACGGGCCCTTGAGGAGGCAGGGGTTACACTTCTTCAGATTGATGAACCAATCTTGTCTACAGGCGTGGCGGATTTGGCAGTCGGGGCCCAGGCAATTGAAATTATCACCCGTTGCGTTAACCTCCCCACTTGCATTCACGTTTGTGGAAACCTTGAAAGTGTTATTGATGACGTTTTAAAGTTTAAAGTTGACGCCTTTGACTTTGAGTTTTCAAAAAACCCCGACAATCTTGACCTCTTTGGGTCTAAAGACCTTGTGGGGAAAGTAATCGGGTATGGGTGTGTAGATTCAAGTACTGACAAGGTTGAAAGCGTTGAAGAAATAAAGAAGCGAATTGAGCGAGGGATAGAGATTTTCGACCCCGTTTCAACGCTTGTTGACCCCGATTGTGGGTTAAGGTTTAGGTCGCGAGATGCTGCTGCCGCCAAGTTAAAAAATTTAGTCTCTGCAGCTCGGGAAGTGCGAAACGAACTGTAACCATCTTCCAAAACCTTTAAGGGACATGAGAACCTATATATTGTTATGCCTAAACATACGACTCAAAGTCTAGCGACTTATGCAGTGGTTGGACTGCTTTTCTTCGGAGCAATTCTTTTTGTTACGGGGGCCGATGCGGGGTATGAAGAGCCCCCGTTCGCGGTAAAAGCACCCATAGAAATATCTAAAAATATTAACGATACACTCACAACATTTGAAATGGTTGTAACGCCGGCAATACCGCCAACACTGGACCCTCTTGCCACTGTTACTCCGAAGGTTGAAGAGCCATTTTACGTCGATGAAATGTTTGGGACCGTGTCACGTTTCCCACAGCGGCAGGCGGTTCTGGTAACCAACAAACAGTTAAGGGAAACCACAGACCAGAATTACCTATCGCCCAGCCAAATTGGGTCGGGTGTTATGCCTACCGACGAGACCCGTGAGGCGCAGCTTCGATTATACAACGAAACATCCACATCTCCGTATTAAACTAACCCATTCTTTTTTATACTTTGCTAGCCTATATGCAACTATATGGCTAGCAAAAAGACTATTACTACAATTCAGCTTGACCCCAAGACACGGGACGCGCTGAAACGTAAGAAGCGTGGTGACGAGAGTTACGACGACTTTATAAAGCGGAGGTTTAAGTTATGAAATTGCGATGGCTTATACTCTCCGCGCTTGTGATGTTGGCGTCCGTTCCGATGGCTTCAGCGTATACCTGGACTAGCGCAAGTGGGTGCTGGACAGCGACGAACGGTACAACCACAATGGTTATGTGGAATACAACTGGCCAGAAGTTCTGGACACCTCCCACTGGTGGCATTGTAGCCGAAACCCTGTTGGTAGGCGGGGGAGGCGGTGGTGGCGGAGAGTTTGGTGGTGGCGGTGGTGGCGGTGGCGTCTTATACAACGCTAGCACAATTATAGCCGGGCCAACGACACTCTGGGTTGGCGTAGGTGGCGCTGGCGGTGTTCAGCATACTGGATTTAACGGGTTTTCGTCTAACTACACCAGCGGTTACGGGACCATAAAGACCGTTGCAGGTGGTGGCGGTGGTGGCGGCGGCCCTGGTGCTGGGCCATATGATGGCTTAAACGGCGCATCGGGTGGAGGCGGTGGAATCCCGCCGACGGATGTTCTTACTAATGGTGGAACAGCTGTCTCCGGCCAGGGCTTTGCTGGTGGCAAAGGTGGTCGCCTTGGTGGTGGCGGTGGTGGCGGCGGTGGAGCCGTGGGTTCTGCAAACCTCTCAACCGTAAACGGTGGCCCTGGAGGCCTGGGAGAACTTGTAACCATGACAGGCTTAACTAAAGCATACTACGGCGGTGGTGGCGGCGGTGTGAGTTGGACCACAGGAACAGCACAAGCAGGTGGTGTTGGTGGCGGCGGAACAGGTGGTAAATACACAGTAACGCAAGCAACTGCAGGAACGGCTGCTCTTGGTGGTGGCGGTGGTGGTGGTAACGAGGGTCCAAATGCTGGTGGTGCTGGTGGGTCTGGTGTAATTATATTCACATATACAACGATACAGACAAAGTTCACCACGAATGCAACATCATACACAGTCCCGATGACAGTTCGGTTTACCGACACAAGTACCAACTCACCAACGTCGTGGGCATGGGCGTTTAACAATGTGACAGGCAACAACACGTGGGTGGCTTTCCCGAACGGAACCCTTCAGAACCCGATACTGACATTTACAGGTGTGGGGAATTATGCCGTAAACCTTACGACAACAAACGCCTTTGGGAGTGTAACGTCAGCCACAACCTGGTTTAACACAACAGAGTCGCCAACCTCGCACTTTTCAGCGAGCCCACTAACAGGGACAGCAGCAATGCTTGTTACCTTTACGTTTGATGGCTCGTTGGGAACAGGAACAGGGGTGGTGTATAACATGTCATACGGGGACCCAACATCGTTAACGCCTTACAGCAATGAACCAAGCAGTACACACGTTTACGCCCTGAATGGGATTTACACACCAACGTTGTGGGTAAACACGTCGATTGGTAATTCATCCTTTACAGGTACGGCAATAGTATTAGCGTCGGACCAGAACCAGCAAAACACGTGGTATACGCAGAGGTTGGTAAAAATCAAAGTGGTAGATGCATACGGGGCGCCGATTCCAAATGCAAACCTGTCGTTAAATTATATGGCGTCAACGTTACCATCAACAAATAGTTCGTGGTTAACAGCGGCGTTTGGTATAACCGACGCTGTGGCTTCGGATATGACCAACAGTGGTTTGGCGATGCAGAGTTATACATCAAACGATGGGTCACTAACGTTCATGATGTTCCCAGCGTTAACATATGGGATGACCATTACAAATGCGACCATAGGGCTGAACAATTATCAGACGATAACACCGTCGGATACGGATTACACCGTGTTCTGCCCGCTGCCCTATCAGAATATCAACAGCCAGGTGTTTGGAAAGCAAACACAACTAGCACAGAACCTGCTATATGTGTCGCAGATAAATGCAACGGCTGTAATGATAAACTTCCAGTACCAGGATACGGCGGCAGCAACGACTGCAGTAACGTGGAATGTAACTAACTGGAACACCGGGGCTGTGGTTTATGGCCGGACATTTGGGAATCCTGGCACGGGGTTGTTGATAGATAACTATACCGTATTAACAGTCCCAGCGGGTGTTGATTATAGATTTGCATATGAAGCTACGAGGAATACACCATGATAGAGAATGTAACTGCAGTGGGAGGCTTTATGACAGCGGGGGCCAGCGGGCTCCTGGTGTCATTAGGTTTTGAAACATATTTGACCGTTGTACAATCTACATACCTCTACAACATGGTGAGCATTGCTGTGCTTGTGTTAATAGCGAGCATGGCAGGGTCACGAAGTGAAGCGGCTTACTGTATACTTACAGCACTGTTCGCGGGCATGTTTGAGTGGTTCGGATGGTTAAGGGTAACAACAAGTACTGGGGCAGTATCTAATACAGGCACGTCGGGTTTGATATTCCTTACAGTAATTGTGGGGTTACTCGGTGTAATATTGTATATGAACGACCAGAATAAACAGAACTATGGTGTTTCTGGGCCTGGGGCCAAGTGGTTCAACGTGGCATTTTACCTGTTGTTCTTCAACGTGGCATTAACACTAGTAAGTGGGTTTAGCGTATTCCCAATAGGGGCAACACAGCCGATTCCGGGCACGTGCGCGGCAGGGTTTACGTGTGACGCAGTAAATAACATTAACTTCGCATCCAGTGTAAGCAGTGTTACCGCGTCTGGAGGTTTAACACAGAATGTGGTTACAGCTTTGCTTGCGTTACCGTATGCGGCTGTATCGTCGTTGATATTGATGTTAAACGTCCTTATAGGGGTGGTAGCCTTCCCAATTGTGTTAAACAGCACGTTGTCAGGAGTGTTCCCAGGCATAGCAAGTAACGCGATGTATCTAATATTCTTAGGGGTGTTGGAAGTCGTTGTGTTAGTTATATATGCTCTCGGGTTCTATGAGACACTATACAAACCTTCACCGGGGACTGGTACACTATGAACTTGTTTGGAGTTATATTCGTCAATATCTTTTTCGCCGGCCTGTGGACAATCTTGGGGATGATTATCGACAAGATAACAACCATCTTCAATATGACCATTCAACTAATGCCGACGATGCAAGATTTCGTAAATGGATTTACTATGGTACAAACCATCTGGGTGGCTTTGCCGCTTCTCGTGTTTGTATTCACAGTTATGGACTACGTCTTGTCACAGAACGAGACGGGGAATGCGGTGGCATAAATGGCATCGACGTTAGAGTGGTACTTTGCAAGCCTGGCGCTGGCGGTGAATACATTCACCGTTTTGATTATGTATTTCCTAGGGAACCTGATTGTATCCCCGTTATTAAACGCCTTGGGCAACCTGGTAAAAACGCCCCAGGTAATCCCAATGTGGGACATGAGTTATATATGGCCGGCGATTGCAGGCATATTGTTTATTGAAGAACTGGTCATTATAATCGCATACGCGATTCTGGTTAACAGGAGGAACACCTATGATGACTACGCATAAAGGATTACTAATCCTTTTTGCCTGCTTGTTGTTGGTCCTCCCAGCGACGGCGATACCGACAACAGGGGCGGCCACCTTAATAGGCTCCAATAACGTAACCATCCCCATTACAGGGGTAACGGGGGCGGACTGTTGGGTGGCATGGGGTTATAACCCCACAGCCATGACCTGGGTGTCAGGTAACGCCACGGCCACAGCTGGAACGGCTTCGGGATTAATCTGGGGTGCTCCGTTAACAGGAAACACGGTATATTATGCACAGGCTGTAGACTTTACGGGCGCTGGTAACATTGTATCATTTACAACCGCGGCTATCACACCGATACCAACGCAAAACTTTGGTGTTGGGTTTAAGAATATAACGGCCACGCACTTCCAGCCGATGTATCTAGTCCCTGCAATATTCCTTGCATATTTCACTGTAATCCCTGCAACGATATTCTTCGGGATATTGTTTGGAATGGTTACGCTGGGTATCTGGCGGAGAACAAAGAGTGTGCGGATGATTTCCATGTTGATGATTATTATCTCGCCGTTAATCATGACTGCAAGCACGGGAATGAACTTCGGGGTCCCAGTCACCTTCCAGGCACTTGGGCAAGCATTAATGGCTGCCGGTGTTGCAGGTATGCTGTTGAGTCTCGTTAAAAAATAATGAGCGTTTTATGGGCGCGGCACCATAAAGTTCCCAAACTTTGGGAACATACTTTTTTATATCTTAACACCCTAATGTACTACAATGGTGTTTAAGAAATGACTGACATTGTAGCCTCTGCAATTAACCCCGACGCTCCGCCTCAAACGGACCAAAACGCGGCGGTAGTAAATGTATCACCTAGCGAAGCAAATGCTGCTGTTGCAAACCCAGCGGTCGTAACAGCTGAAACAGCGGTTTCGCAGTCCACTACCCCGCCCCCATCACAGATGGCTGCAGGATATACTGGAATTACGCAATCTGAATATGACACCGCAAAGACCATATATGCGGACCAGGTGTCTAACTATACTGCATCAAAGGCCCAGGGCAACGACCCAAACATGCCCGATTTTAATCAGACGTTAATGTGGGTAAATCAGGGGCAGCCCTCGAACCTTGACCCGTCATATACAGCGGGTCAGTTCTATGCTCCTGGAGCTTACTATACCTGGGCGGCTCAGCATGGTATTGGATTTACATACCCTGGTAGTGGAACCGTGGGGCAAATGGCTGGGCGTAATGCAGATGGTTCAATGGCAAACGCGCAGTTGGCGGCGGATTCGCCTAACATGAACAACCCCAATGCAATGTATTTACAGCAATTTGGGCAACCTGCCCCCTACGTTGGTGCGGGCGGCTCACTCGGAGCCTATGGAATAAACCCACAGGGCCCCGTGGGGCAAGCCACCTCCACACAGGATGCGTTCCGTCAACAGTATTTTGGGGCTCTGCAGTCTGCAGGCCTTGACCAGACACAGCAGCAGAATGTTAGAACAAATGCGGCCGCTGTATATGGGCAAAACCCCGAAACCTTTAACACGCTTGTAGGTGGAACAAGCACCGGCGGTAGATTAAACCTTAATCTCACCCCAGACAAGTTCCAGACGAACCCATTTGCAGCAACCCCAGCAAAAACAACCTCAACTACTGGGCTTGGGTCAGCCGCTGGCATTGCAGCGTTTGTAGGCGGCTTCGGTGGGAGCATTGGCGGAACACTGGCCGGCAAAGCGGCAAAACAGGGGTATGCTGGGGGTGTTAGTGTAAACCCCATCTCTGATATGAGTGGGGGTGGCATGAGTAACAAACAGGCAAAGGCAGCAGCGTCTGCGATGGGGGACCCAAACTTTGCTGTAAACGCGGGAAACTTTTATGTCCCGTATGGTAAATTTACTCAAACCGAACTTCAGCGCACCGTCGGGGCCGTTAATCCCGTTAGCGGAGAGCTCTCCTTTTACCAGAGTAACAAGGACATTAATACCGGAGAGTTCCGAAGGCCCTCTTTAATTGGTGGCGGCGGTATAGGGGCAGCACAGAGCGGAATGTTTACTGCAAACAGGGCACAGACTCCGTTTGTAGTGTCACAGGAACGCGCAGGCATCGAGGGCCCGGCCACAGAGGCACAAACCAAAGGGATGTCTGGGTTGGGTGCAGAGGTTTATGGTGGGCGTGTTCAGCCTCTGGACAGCCGCACGGTTCAGAGCACAGGTGCCGTTTATGGCCAGTTCCCAGACAACCCAAACAACCTTGCTAACTATGCCAACCCTCAAGGTGTTAACCTTGGGAAGGCCGAGATGGGGTTAAGCAACATTCCATGGTCAGCGTCACCAACAAGTCCTTACCTTCAGACAATGGGCCCAGGTGGACTTACGGGAACCCCGGCGGTTAACCGTTTAACAGGCCAGACATTGTCTGCAGATGTTCCGGGTGGGCGTATATCTGCTCTCGAACAGCCGTTGACAACACCGGCGCCCACACAAGGGGCATCACAAGCGGTAACCACAACAACAACCACAGCACCCGAGCCTGCACCTGGTTCTACCACAGGGTTTAATGCAGGAGCGTTTCTTGGAGGAGCCATCAAGACAACCGTTGGGGCGGGCAACATCATAGGGGGCCTAGTACTTGGGAGTACAAAAGCATTTGCAGCCGAACAACCAGCAGGGACTGCAAGCACCGACTTCTTTAGTGCGGTCCCAGGAGTATCAGCAATACGCGCAACAGCCCCACAAGGAAGTACAGGTGCTGAAGCATTTACATCAACTCCCACGGGCGCAAACCCTGTAACTGGGTTTCTCGGTGGTGTTTACAGCGAGCTTACCGCTGACAAACACTGGTCTCAGGTGGCAAAGAAGTTAGATGAGGGCGGCTTCACAAAGGGTGGGATTGCAGGTATGACCGCATATGGTGGTGCGGTTGGCGGCGCAGGGACAGGTATAAAGGCATATGAAGTCTTAAAAGCCGTTGGGATTGCAGCGGGTGTTACAGGCGGTGCTTATGTTGCAAAAGAAGCATATGAAGGACAGCCATTAGTTAACCTTCCCACAGTCCCAGGGATTGCATCTAACGATGTTATACCAACAGGACTCTACAATGCCCCGGGTGCGGGCTTTGACATGGTAGTAAATGCTCCGGGTCGGGGATATGATATGTTGGTAAACCTCCCAGGTGCGGGGGCAAGCGCGTTAATGAACACCGCTACAATAGGTGCATCGCTAATGGGTGCATCGGCCGCATCTGCAACACAAGAAGCATCAACAGCGTTTGACCTAACTAGCACACCCACTTCAAAAAAGGAGGCGACACCAACAGAAGCGGACTATGCAACACCATACACATCACGGACGCCCGTAGTAGATACTACCACGTCAACGTATGACTTAACATCCGCCAAAGATACAAAGACAAAAGAAAAGGACACTACCGTCACAACCTATGAAGAGGCTTCAGCCAGCCTGACAAAGAGCGCGGATTCAACGGTGTCGTTTTCAGCAACAGACCTGGCATTGGCAGGAGGGCTTGCCGTAGCCCTTCCAACGGGCGCGAGTGCAGTAATGGGGATGTCGTCGAGTTTCTCAACACCCTCAACTGCCGCAACCTCAACGGCCCCGGTGTCCGCCCCAGCATATGGAGCCACCTTCGCACCGATGACAGACTATGGAACCAGTACAACTGGGGGTAGTGGGGGGCGACAAAGCGAGATAGACCTCAAAATGAATCTGCCTAACTTCCCCTCCCTTGGCGGCAGTGCTGGGGCAGGGTTTGGAAGACAGCGCGGGGCCAGAAGATACACGAACGTGCTTCCAATAGGCTTGGACATATCCTTTGCGTCAATGGTGGGGGGCACACGTGGCCCAACACGAAAGTCGGCAAGTAAGATGCCGAAGATGCAAACCTTCAAGGCCCCCAAGATGCCAACAATGCCCGAGGGGCCTGGAATGCAAAAGAAACGTAAAACAAAGAGGTGAGATAAGTGTACGAGCCCACAAAACTTTGGAAGCGGCAGGCCCTTCAGCAAACTATGAATGATGGGTATCAATCGCCTGGAAGCGGGCCTGCAGGGTTTCTTGAAGGCGAAGGGTTTGGGGAGCAACACTCTCCAACCCTTGACCCGTCTGACGACTTTAGTCCACGTCTGGGTGGACGGTTCCCCGCCCCAAGGCCCCGCACAATGCCGGGGCACTTCCACGGAACACCTTGGGACCTTATGCCTCGGAGACGAAAGAGATGACCGAGGGTCCTCCAAATGCAGAAGTGTTATATAGAATGGCGCCCAAGGTAAACATAACAACAGCGCCTGCACAGACCGAATGTATTGTACCCCCAAGATTCCCGTGCGTCACAAGATTCCGGGAGGTGGTAAAAGCGCGTGTTGTCGAACAACCAAATGGATGTCTATGCAATCAGTGCAAGATGAAAACCATTTGTAAAAGAGGTTGGTAAATGAAAACTGAATATGTTTTTAAGGTTGAGGGAAAGAAGAAAACTTTCTCCATAAAAGATTTGGACCGGTTTGATAAAATTCTTATTGAGGACAACCGCCAGTTTTGGGGAAATGTGACCGCGTATTTCCAGAAGACATATCGCGGAAAGGCCGAGCCAGAACTTATCAAGGTTGCAACGCTGCCATTGAAAGACGCCATCCAGAAGTTTGGGTGACGACAATGTGCATCGGTTCTTTTTATCAGAAGTGTCTTGGCAAGGTTCTTGGTCGCAAGGGCTACAAGGCATTCGCTGGTGGTAAAATAGTTACAGGTTGCTTTGAGTGCAGGCACAATGTTACTGAACACGTTCGTGGGTTTCCACCCGCGCACTTTTGTGAGGTCTCCATTGACAACTTCTGCAAGCAACTTCGAATTCTGGACCCATATGATGTTCCAGAGCTCTGTTCTATGAGAATACAAGAAGAGGCCAGGAAGGGCCCTTAAACGGCCTTCACCAAGGCCCCTAGAATCGCTTTTCTTTTCTTTGTTGACTCAAACTACATAGTGTTTGGGTAAATTAAATTATTATAAAAAAGTATTATGCTGTTTTAATGTGTGATGCATCTTCAAGCCCAAGAATTTTAATAGAGGCCTCTTGCATCTTAAACTTTTGAACTTTCCCAGATATTGTAATGGGGAACTCATCCACGAACATAACATAACGCGGAACCTTATAGTGAGCAATCTTTCCCTTGCAGAAATCTTTGACTTCTTGCTCGGTCATCGACGCCCCTGGCTTTACCTTTACCCACGCACAGAGCTCCTCACCATACTTGATATCTGGGACCCCCACAACGTAGACATCAAATAGGGGTTGTAAGATTATCGCCCCCTAAGTTCTTTTCGGCGAATCTTCCCAGAAATTGTTTTGGGTAGAGACTCCACATACTCAATTACCCGTGGATACTTATATGGGGCTGTGGTTTTCTTCACGTGCTTTTGAATTTCCCGCGTGAGGGTGTCTGATGCTTCAAACCCTGGCTTCAAGATAAGGAATGCTTTTACAACCAAACCCCGTATATCATCGGGAGCCCCCACAACTGCAGCTTCTGCAACTGCTGGGTGTTCCATAAGCGCACTCTCAACCTCGAATGGCCCAATACGGTATCCCGATGATTTGATTACATCGTCGTCTCGGCCTATAAACCAGAAGTAACCATCCTCATCCTTGTATGCCTTATCCCCCGTGTAGTAAAAACCCCCGACAAACGATTTTTTGTTTTCCTCTTCGTTGTTTAAATATCCCTGAAACATTCCAACGGGCCCATTGCTCAGGTCAATTGCCATACGGCCCTCTTCGTTAACCTTTACGGGTTTCCCATTGTCGTCATGAAGTTCTACCTTCCACCCAGGTGTGGGGCGCCCCATTGAACCAGGCTTTGGTGTCATCCCTTGAAACGTCCCAACACATAGAACCGTTTCAGTCTGGCCATAACCCTCGTAAATCTGAAGCCCTGTTGCCTCCTTCCACACCTTGATAACCTCAGGATTAATTGGCTCACCTGCACTCACACAATGTCGGAGTTCCGTGAAGTCAAACTTGTCAAGGTCCGCAAGGATTAACATTCGATAGATTGTAGGCGGGCAACAGAATGTCGTAATACCATACTTCTCAATCAGCGGAAGTATTTCTGTCGCGTTAAATTTACTTCGGATGTCATATACGAAGACTGCTGCACCCTCCATCCATGGCCCATAAAACTTACCCCACGCGCTCTTTGCCCACCCTGTATCTGACAGTGTAAAGTGAAGGTCGTTGGCCCGCAAGTCGTGCCAGAACCGAGAGGTTACAATGTGCCCCATTGGATAACTCTGGTTATGCAGTACCATCTTGGGGTCTCCTGTTGTACCCGACGTAAAGAAGATTACCAACGGGTCTGTACTTTTTGTCCTCATTTTATCCGAAAGCTTTACAACCTTGGTAGAGGCAGCTGCTGGATAATCCAACTCAACTGGATAACTTATCCAGCCTTTGCGTTGGCCGTCTACCAAGAACTTACTTTCTAAACACGGACACTCTCTTGCTACACCTTCAATCTTATCTGCAAACTCCTCGCTCGTAATAACCATCTTAATGTTTGCAACGTTAATGCGGTATTTTAAATCCTTGGGTGTTAACATCGTCGGGGCTGGTACATATACTGCACCCCGCTTGATAAGTGCGAGGGTTATAGTCCACCACTCCGGGATGCGCGGGAGCATAATCATTACACGGTCACCCTTATTAATATCATACTTATAAAGCATGTTGGTAACCTGGTTTGATAACCGCATCAAATCCCAAAACGTAAACCGCTTCTCTACACCTTCTTGATTAACCCATAACATTGCAAGCTTGTTGCGGTCTTCTTTGGCCCATTTATCTACGACATCAAAACCAAAGTTAAAATACTCGGGGACATCAATTTTAAATGTGCTATAAGTCGCTTCATAGTCTGGCATATTATGAACACCAGATTTAACGAAAGGTCTTTGACCCAATAAAACATTCACTCATGGCAATCACCATGTATATATGTTGATCGTTGATCTATAAAAAGGTATGTTATCTTTTCTTGCTGTGCATATACTCTTTGTACTTTTTGTAAAGATATAAAGGGATTATTAAAAGAGGGACAATCATTTATATCTTGGCTCGATTGTTGGCACGTCGCCATTCCACCGCAACGCATGTTTCTTCTTGGGTGTTATCCGTGCAATCTTATCTTCGATATCATGTTTACATACCCGCAAGAAGCGGACAATAAACGGCGTTGGCCTCACACGCGGGGCCTGCTTTATAAAATTCTTTGAGTTGTCAACAGTCACGGGGACTTTTTTTACTTGAACTTTCATTTCTTTCTCACCTCAAAAATTTTTAAAGTTGTTTTACCCCGGCGTACATTGCCGAAGCCCCACAAATTACTCCCTCGATTCCTGCTATCTGATGCACAACGGCGTTCCCCGTAAGCGTCGCGATTGCCAGCAAGAAGAAGAGCAATGTGGCGGACCCGAAGATAAACTGCATCAAGCGGTTCATCTTAAGCGTCTTCATGGTCATGCCGATTAAGAGCACACCCCACACAGCCAAGAACGCCGCCATCGCCACGGCCGAATTCTTTTCCCCAATCCCAAGCGACGGGAAAACTGTTAATGCGACAAATGTAATCCAGAATAACCCAAACGAACAAAATGCCGTCATTCCAAAGGTATTACCCTTTTGCCACTCCATAATCCCTACGATTACCTGCGCAATTCCCCCATAGAAAATACCCATTGCCAGAATCATGCTCCCTAGCGCAAAAAGCCCAGCGTTGTGCATATTCAAAAGAATTGTTGTCAATCCAAACCCAAGCAATCCTAACGGTGCCGGGTTTGCTGTTAAATCTTTTAATACTAAAGGTGTTTCCACTTTAACCCCATCCTACAGACAATACAAACGCTACCGAGATAGGCACAATCATTGGAATGCCCCTCGGGAATTCACTCATCATTCTATACACGTTCCACCGATTACCCTGAAGGTAGTTGTATACCAACACGAACATCGGTGTGAGCATCATAACAACAAGCAGATAAATGTAAAACATAATCTGCATCAAGCCATGAGGCCACGGAAATGGATTCACAACCCAGAACAGTGATATGACTGCTAGGTAAACGAAGTCGGCCCCGTGAATAATCCCCATGCGCGTTATGGCGTAGAACACCCCAATCATTACCAGGCTAATTACCAAGGAATACCACGGGTATCCGTCTGGTATTAACATCATGTATACCAACACCGGTAGGTTTATAGCGATAAGGGGTAACCACGCCTTGTGCGGAACCGCGCGGTTCTCAATGTCGCTTGCGCACAAGTATGGTAGGTATGCCAAGATGCTCATTACGGGAATCAGCAATATAGCGTTGAACATGGTAAAAAGTTATAGGGGGGACCACTCTTTCCCCATACCCATTTGAGCATATAACTCTGTGGCCTTTTCAATCATCACTTCGTAATACTGAATCTGTTCGGTCGTCATCCTCATCACTCTTACCGATAATCTACCATCTTTCTCTTAAACTTCTTTGCCGTTAATCCCGGCTTTGAACCCATCCTTGAGTATAGTCTCTCTGACTCTGCGCTCATCATTGCATAGCCTGCAAGCGATGCATGGGCACGGTTCTTACCCGTAAACCCGTAGTTCACGTCTTCGATGTCAAATGTGTGTATGGCCATACAAACTCCTTGTGGGTTTCCCCACAGTGTTATACTTTGGGTTTGATGTTATTTATACCTAATCCCAAAAAACAACCGATATATTACGTAAAAGATTACAACGGCAATAATAAAACAGCCCACCAAAAAGTTTGATATCTTGTGGGGGTAGTCTTCCCTTACTCTTTTGCCTTCCGATACATTCTGTATAACCATCGTAAAAGCACCGCCACAATTAACAACGTAATTACAATCAAAGTGTTTCCAATCATTGCTGCCGTGTTTGCTGCATCCCGCTCTTCTGCGACCTTCTTCTGGGCCGCATAGACTGCCTCGGGTGACGGCGTTACTTCAACCTGAATAATCTTTTCAACTATTTTGGTTTGAATTACAACGTCGTTCGGTGTTAAGTTTGGGGCCCACGGGTTCTGGTTGCCTATCCACTTAATTGTCTCATCGGGTATAAATGAATCCGCTGGCATAATACGGACCGGGAAGTCACGATAGATTGAACCACCGACATTTGTGTATCCAGATATTGTGTGCATACCCTCCTGCATGTTGTCCCAATAAACCGGGATATATACTCTAAACGTGCGCATGTCTCCTACAACCTTGCCCTGCGCAGTTGTGTTAAACCACTTAACCTTCCGCGGCTGTTGGTCCTTATCAAGGGCAAAGTACAGATTGGTGCCTGCTTGCACGTTGGTGTAGCCTTTTACTTCGAACACAGTAACGTTACCTCGAAGGTTGCTATCCCTATAGTAACCCTTTGCGGCATACGTTGACATTTGTTCCATGGATGATATGTCCAGACTTGGTTCCTGCAGGACGAGAGTCTTCTTGTTTATTGGGTCGTCGGTTGTCGTAACCATTGTCATAAACTTGTCAAGCGCCAACATCGGGCTTAAGCCGTTTAGCTCCACGGGTTTAACTTTTGCCCACGGAGATTCAAACTGATTGTTATCGGCGTTATATAACACTTCAGGTATTGTGTTATGTCCTGGGTATTGGGTTATAACCGTATAGGTCCCGGTCTCTAAACCCTCTACCATTTGTGGGCTTAAGACTGTTTTGTTTTCTAGCGACACCACATCATAAAGGGAATCAATGCGCCCAAAGACCCAAACCTTTGCCTGCTCTCCAGAGTTAACCACGATGGGCTGCCCCTTTACGGCGAGAATGTCCGCGATATTTTTAGCGGGGAGGATTTCTTCTTCGGGAAGCGTTACGTTAGCATACTGGCCATTAATTAGTGTCGACGAGTTTGTTACGCTGCCGTTGATTGCCGTGTCCGTTGTGTTACGGTATGCTGCTGCAACCCAGAAAGCGCGCGTGTTTCCATTCGACTCAAAGTAACCATTCCACTTATACCAGTAACCCAGGTGCTCTGTAAAGATTGCCGGGTCAACGTAGAAGTTATAATATCCCGCTTTGGTGTCTGGCAGATTAATAACAGTCGGTGCCGCCCCTGGGTCTGGTTCTCCCCCAGCAAACCAAGCAATCGCGTCGTTCCCTGCAACTACCCCAGAGAAGTCAATGTGGTCCCCTAGGTACACTTTGTCTCCCTGGTTAATGCGGTGGATTTCATACGTGTGACTTAACAACTCTGCGTGTGTCGTTTCATTTACCGATATAAACGTAGGCACTGGGGCTGGTGTTATCTCTGTCTGAATTGCTGATGCCGTAGTGCAAAGCAGGGCAGCACCCATGAATCCAAACAACAGAATAATTAATGCCCCCGTTATAAAGTCTCCGTTCCTTTCTACAAACCTCTCCATCATATTACTCCTCTTCTTTTTCTTGTGGCGCAAACTTTTCAAGGAAGCCTTCTGGGTCCTCGCGCGCAACCCTTTGAATGTAGTGGGCTGCGAATGCAATAATTGTGCACGCAATTAACAGCACCAATATAACTTGGACATGCTGCATCGTTGTTAAGTTATACTGGTCAAACACCATGTGATATACAACCGTTACCATGGCGCCCATCATCAGCATTGCTGCCCCAAGGACTAAGCTTAACTTTAAACTCGGGGTCATGATACCCTCGCCTTTCCCAGCAGTTCAAAGAACGCTACAACAACACCTTCTTGTTCTACCTCGTCGGTTATTCCGTAACCCTGCACAACAAGTTTCATCTGCTCGGTATACGTACGAATTAGTTCCAAGTTGTCGGGGCACGTCTGCGCCTTTGCCTGCAACGTCTTCATCATTTTGATGCCAACATTAAGCATTGCGCGCGCACAATTGACCCGCTCACTCTTTTCGGAGATGCCTTTTTCTCCAAGCATTTCAACTACGGCCTGAATGAATCCCTCCGAGC
>Ga0247842_10004904_pt1 | contig 16307 bp, 9 predicted proteins | sample LaCruzMarch2015__3_FD_192411 | JGI IMG/M metagenome (GOLD analysis project Ga0247842, IMG submission 192411) | Freshwater microbial communities from meromictic Lake La Cruz, Castile-La Mancha, Spain - LaCruzMarch2015_19m | ecosystem: Environmental > Aquatic > Freshwater > Lake | place: Spain...
TCGGTATCGTGGTAAAAAACGGAATCGTGCTCGTCGACTTCATCAACCTCATGCGCGACAGGGGTTACGAGTTGTATGAAGCCATTGCTCTGGCCGGCAATTCGCGTTTACGCCCGGTATTGATGACGGCATTGACGACGATCCTGGGGATGCTTCCCCTTGCACTGAGCAGAGGCGAGGGTTCTGAGATCTGGACCCCTATGGGTATCACGGTAATTGGAGGACTTGTATTCTCGACGATAGTGACGATGGTCATTGTCCCGGTCATGTATGCCATTTTTGCAAAACGTGGCGAACGCGACAAAAAAACGAAGCTCAGGAAACGGTTTGTATTCATGGATAAATAATTGACCCTGGCAGAACCAGGATAAAGATGAAGTAGATATGAAAGCAGTATTTATCGTATTTAACCAGGCCCATACCGAAAGGGTGGAGTATATGTTAGATCGTTTGGGGATAAAAGGATATACCTGGTGGACAGAAGTCCAGGGAAAGGGCACTGAAACAGGTGAACCGCGGATGGGCACGCATACCTGGCCGGAAATGAATTCCGCCGCGATGACCGTCATCCCTGATGACAAGGTAGATGAATTATTGGAAAAAGTAAAGAAACTAGATGAATTGAACCGGGAAGTCGGAATTCGGGCTTTTGTCTGGGATATTCTCAGGACAGTTTAATTAATCGTCTTATTTAAAGCATTTTACGCTTTTAAAGTTATTAACAATTGTTCATAACCTTTGTGTTAAAGTTGTTTACAGTAAAGAGAAAAAAGGCTTGACTTCGCCAGTTAAATAGTTCTATCTTTGTTTCATCAGGTCAGCGATAAAAGGCTGGCTCGGGCAGCAGGGCAGAGGCAACACTAAGTCCGCAAGGAGGAGGCAGCGCCAAAAGTCCGCCCCAAAACAAGGGGCCGCAAGGCACCGGAAACAGAGGGGGAGTCCAGATCAGACAACGCCGAAAGGCAGCGCGAGAGAAGACCGGCAGCCGCAGAGCTGGAGAACGCAGAAGCTAAATGCGCCGAAAGGCGGACACGCCGAACGAGCTCCGATCCCCAGAAAAAGGAACTGAAAGGAACCGGATTCAAAGGTCAGTCAAAATAACAGTAGCCTGGCAAACATTGGAAGCTTCGGCAACCGATGAGTGGACGAGGATCATTCCGACGAGGTTTGGTCCTCGTTGTGTTTTTAGTAGTTGCTGTTTCCCCATAGGCCCTTAATTCAACATTCTATCACTTAACTATTATTCTGCCCAACCTGCCATTGATCTTCCTGCTGATCTCTTTCAATCCTTTGTGCCTGGCCTGTAAAATCATAATATCTTCTTCATCAGTAGTTTCTTTCATCTCTTTCAGGATTTCGTTGAACATCCGGTCAATGGTTTTTGCTTTAAAGGAAAGTAAAGTGTTCTCTACAGCCTGAAGTAGATTGTCCTTTTCCGAAATTACCTGTACACGGTTTCGAAGCCAGTTTTCGCTCAATTCATAAGGATTGCTCAACAAATCTATCACGGTTGTGCTGAGAACCAAATCCTCAGTGTGACGAATAAAAAGCTGTTCATCAGGATCTTCACCTCTTTTTACAGCCTGGTCAAATTCATCAAATATTTTCTGATATACGGGATTGCGGAAACTCATTTCATCCCTGTAGATTTCTTCGATAATATAACGTGATACAGGAATTCGTTGTTGTAAAACCTGCCCGTCGCCATCTTCTTCATCAACCTGGATTTCGTAATTAGCGTACATTAGCATTAACCGGATCAGATCCCTTTCCTGAAACTCACTTTCTGACTGATCAGACTCAACCTGCTTTGTTGAAGACGTTTCAGTGAATTCCACCTCCTGCTTTACGGCCTCCTGCTCTGCCTGTTTCCGGTTTCGCTGATAGAGCAGCCGGTTCAGGGCATTCATCAGGACCTGTTCCTGGACTTCCATCAGGGTGCTGCATTCCTTGATATATACCGATCGGTAAATGGGATCAGGGATCAGGGATATGCTTCCGACAATTTCCTTGATGAGACCGGCGCGTTTGATAGGGTCTCCGGCGGCTTCCTTTAATAAAAGACTGGTCTTGAACCGGATGAAATCCTGTGCTTTGCCCGTGATCAATTCCTCCAACTCTGCCCGTCTGTGCTTCCGGGCATAAGAATCGGGATCCTCTCCGTCGGGAAACAAAACGATACGGACATTCATCCCCTGCTCCAGCACCATATCGATCCCCCGGAAGGAAGCCTTGATGCCTGCAGGGTCTCCATCATACAGAATAGTAACGTTGGGTGTATACCTCTTGATTAACCTGATCTGCTCCTCCGTCAGAGAAGTGCCCGAAGAGGCCACCACATTCTCTATCCCGGCCTGGTGCAACGAAATTACATCGGTATAACCTTCCACCAGAAAGCAGTTATCCTGCCTGATGATCGCACTTTTTGCAAAATATAGCCCGTATAATATCTGGCTTTTGTTATAAATATCCGACTCAGGAGAATTGACATATTTAGGGACATTCTCGTCTTTTAATAAAGTCCTTCCCCCGAAACCAAGGATACGACCCGAGATATTATGCACCGGAAAAATGACCCTTCCCCGGAAACGGTCATAGCTGCGCCCGTCTCTGGTGATTGTAAGCCCGGTCTTTTCAAGGTACTCCAGTTTATATCCCTGTTCGATAGCGTGTTTCGTAAAAGCATCCCAGTTTTCAGGGCTATAACCAAGCTGGAATTTTTTAATAGTATCCAGCCTGAGATCACGATTTTTCAGGTATTCAAGACCAATTGCCTTACCCGTTTCCGTTTCCAGTAATTGATCTGTAAAAAAGCTCATGGCAAAAGCCGTCACCTGGAATAAGGTCTCCCTTTCATTATCTGCCTGAATATCTTCAGGTCTGACCGCATCTTCCTCAACCGCGATTCCATATTTCTTTGCCAGGAAAAGAAGGGCTTCCGGGTATGTAAAATGCTCATGCTCCATCAGGAAGTTAACGACATTGCCCCCTTTTCCCGAGCTAAAACATTTAAAGATCCCTTTTGCCGGTGAAACATAAAAAGATGGATTACGCTCATCGGTAAACGGGCTCAGTCCTTTGTAATTCTGTCCGCTCTTTTTAAGCTTGACGAATTCGCCGATTACCTCCTCAATATGGGCATCTTCCAGTATTCTCGCTATGGTTTGCTTGGAGATCAAGGTATTAGATTGAATTTATTGCCAATTTAATGTTTACTTGTTTGCTCTTTTATAATTTGCTTTATGTTAGGTTTGCTAATACACAGCCATTACCTTAGCTGTCAAACAAAGTCGGAGGATTTATTGCCGAAACTAAATCTTCAAAATCGTCTGGATGTAATTGTTCAAACTCCTTTTGAGGAACTTTAATATATTTCCATGGCTCACCAGTCAATCTTGTCGCTGTGTCGCACCAGTTAATTGCGGCATTATCTTTCAGTTGCACTTCAATATCTTCCCTGCCTTTTGTTTCAATTATCCAATTTGATTGGTCATTTGATACTGCAATGAAATCCGGGAAATAATTTCTTATGTTTGCCAGTGTATCGGTATATTGAATACAAAATCCGAATTGTTCAGGAAGTTTTGCAAATGCCTTAATATCCTCAGCTTTTTCAAGGAATTTTGCAAAGTTATATTCAAAGTCATTGTCGCATGCCGTGTAATTGAACACTGATTTTTTTGCTTCCAATACCTTCTTGGAAGTGGGGAAAGGTGGAGTGATAGAAAGCAATCGGCTTGCTGAAATCAACTGAGGTTCTCTCTGTTCGATCACAATTTCCCGTAATGCCTTTTCAAATTCTCTTATTACTACATAACTTGCTATACTGCTGCTGATTGCCCTAACAAGAACTTCATCATTTAAGTTGACTACTTTACCAAATGCTTTGCGTTCAAAAAAATCACGGATTTTCGGAGCAAGTAATGCAAAATGCGATGGTAGTTTTATGTTTTGTGCGATTCTTCTTGCATAATATCCAACAACCTCCTCTGCTGTTTGAGCAGGTGGAATATGATATTCCCTTTCTAATAACTTCTCATCTGTCAGGATATCCCTTCCCTCATAAATAAAAGTTTTAGTTTCTTCTAAATCTTTTCCTTTTATCGGCAATTTATTTATATTGAATTTCATCACATCAATATCGGCAATTTCCTCTGCTAAAGATTTTTTTCTACCAAGTAGAGGTGTGATGTCAGGTATTCCAATATCGTAAGCTTTCTTTTCTTCAACAGATTGAATAATAATGATGACAAGTTTGTCTTTTCCGATATGGAAAGTTTCTAACTTTAAATCCTCGAGTTTTTCCAAATCTTCAACAAACTCCATAAATGCCTTATTACCAATGATGTCAACCCTTTCGGTATAACTTTCTGCCAAATTGCGGAACATCAACCTCAAACCTCTGCCGATGGTTTGCTCTGGAAGAATGTTTGCTTTTGCGGTATAAGGCCTTAATCCGACAACTACAGTAACATTTTGCACATCCCATCCTTCACGTAACATTAAAACTGATACAATGGCATTAACCGGATTTTTATCCTGATCAACATTTCTCGCCAGTTTTCTTGCGGCATCCAGGTCTTTTTTAGAAACCTCCCCACTTTTATCCGTATGAATGATAAGTGTCTTATCTCCGCCAAATTCATTCGGATATTTTACTCTTAGCCAATCACCAACGTCATCTGCCTCATCAGTGCTACTCATCATGATAAACAAAATCGGCTTTTTATTCAGGACTTTCAATTGATCCGTATATTCTTTCCAACGCTCAACGCCTGCAGTGAGAAATCCTCTATATCTTGTGGTGGCAATATCACTTTTAGCTTCCTCAATTTTAGAAATCCCCTTAATAGGCCGTTTTACAATACGGTCAAGGATAGCTTGTTTCAAGGGATAATCAAAGATGGTCCAGGCAAACAAACTGCCTTTACTGTAACGAGGTGTCGCAGAAAAATCAAGCTGGGCAGCAATAGGCTTTTGAGCATTTAATCTCCGAATGAATTTATTCCATTCGCTTTCTTCGTCATGCGTATGATGGGCTTCGTCATTCATGACCATTAGTAAACCTTCATGTTTGGCAATACGTTCATCAAAATCGGAGATTTCCGTTTTGTTTGAAGGTGGTGGTGTACCTAACATGGCCGTCATTATATCAACTTCTTCGTTGCCGGATCTTTCCCCTCTTTCGTAAAATTGCTGAATATTAGTAAGATATAGCGCTCCATTGCTATTGGCACGCTCTGTATCACCACGCATATAAAAATCCATTTCCCAAAGCCATTTCAGGTGTTTTGGAATAAGTGGAAGAACATTGAAGGTTCTCCCGCTTTCAAAATCGCTCCTTAATCTTTCAAAAACGATAACATTTGGAGCGAGAATTAAAAAATTGTTTGCATAACCTTCTTCACCCCTAAGATAATTTGCAAACTGCCAAACCATTGTCATGCTCATGACCAGTGTCTTTCCGCTTCCCGTAGCCATTTTGATACAGTATCTTGTAAAATCATCATAAGGCGGCAATCTCAGATCTTTATTGTTGAAAGCGTACTTTACAAGTAACTCTTTTCTGGTTCTGATTTTTTCGACTTCAAAAATGAATATAAGTGTTTCAATGGCTTCCCTTTGGGCTTGATGAAAATGAAAACGGTTATCGTGGTCAGTATGAAACCAAAAATTAATCAGTTCCCTTGTTGTTTCAGTAATTCCTTTATACCCAGATGTCCTCCATGATTTTACGGATTCCCGGATGGCAGGAACACAGGCAGCTGTGCTCAATTGCTCCTGAATATTAAACATATCTTTCTGACCCGGGTGTTGCTTTTTCCTAATCATTGGTTTTGTTGGGTATTAATTCATGGATAAAATCCAACTTCTCTTTTACCTCATTTTCAATATCTTCTATATTCATGTACTCAATCATCTCAATGAACCTTCCTTTTGAAGAATCCCCCGGATATCCTAAATATTTATAAAATGCTTTGAGTAACTTTTCAATTTCTGCACTTGCTTTTATTTCAGACCAATAAGCATCTTTTTCATTTCTTTTTGCGGACCCGGGAAGCACATCATCCAAAGCCTTCCGCATAGCTTCTTGTCTCTCTTGTGCCTCCGAAGGGCCAAACAAGTTTTGGGAAACTTTTCCTATTGCCCAGGCAAGAAGGACTTTTTGGCTATAGAAATAATTCTCTATTTCGTTTTTATTCCACATGGTTTCACTTAATCCGTTTAGAACATTTAACGGATTGGCAATATGATCATAAATGGCAATGCCAATTAAATCGGGCTTTGCATCTTTAAGTCCTGAAAAGTGCTGTCTTGCTTGAGGCGGTTCATTAGTATTTATAGTTTTGTAAAAACAGTTTTCCAAATATGGCAAAATTGGATGACTTAGTTTTTCAGCAAATTTTTTCAAAATCGGCAAGTCCAAACCACCTTCAAGATAGAGGACCCAACCCATTTGCTGTGCTAAATAATAATCTTCAAAACCGATTGTCCTGAGTGCTTTTTGCAATTCTCCACCTTTGTCATTGATAAATTTTGGACTTGAATGTGGATAAAATGCTAATACATTATCATTAAGACTTACAGCTTTTCTTAAAATCACTTCCGAATGGCTCGCAATTAATAGTTGAGAACCTTTATCCTGTGCCATTTCCGACAATAATTCATACACCTGATCTTGTTTTAAAATCTCCAGGTGAGCGTCAGGTTCATCTAAAAGTATAATACAATTCGGTTTGATTAAAAGATAAGCTATTAACAGGATGATCTGTTGCATCCCTCTTCCGGCAGAACTTATTGGCAATTCATTCCCCTTCATGTCTCTGAACTTGAGAATAACAAATCCTCTTGAGTCTATCTCAGGTTTCATGATTTCAGCCAGGAACAATTTGTTCAGCTTTTCAGTAAGGGTCTGCCAGTCTTTTTCCGGCTCCCTGCCTGCTTTTAAAGTATCCGTTTCAGGATTAATGATTTGGTAACATAAATTTCCCAGGACTTCTGCCGTTCTTCCTTCACCAAGGTTATATTCTACGGTTTGGAACAAAATTTTAACTTCTTCAGATTTAAGTCCAGACATGGGCGGTAGAAAGGCCACATTAATATCTTTCAGGAATTCAACATCATCGTTGGCAATGTTATGCTTCAGATCGTGCAAAGGTTTGACGTAAATGACCTCTTCGCTGTCATACCGAAATTCCAGTCCGCAAGTCCATTCTTTGCCTTTAGTGATTCCTCTGACAGAAATTTCGATGTTATTAAACTTTGTCCCCTTGATTTTACCCCCCTCGTCTCTGTCGGAAGATATGGGGAAAAGGTTGGTCCAGAAGTGTTTGCTGCTGGTAACCGGAATTGCAAACAAATCCTTTCGGTTCATTACCGCGCCCGTTCTGATAACGGCTTTTGATGTTTTTTTCTTTTCAATCCACTTTTGTAAACCGAAATTCCATAGGGAAAGCGCTTGTAAGGCTGTCGTTTTGCCGCTATTATTGGGGCCGATAAAAACCACATTTCCATTGACAGGAATCCAGCCGGTATCCTGGAGGACCTTAAAGTTCTTAATGTTAATTGCCGTGATCATATTATTTCGATGTTTAAGGCTTTGGTAGTATCATTTCCTAAAATGTCAATCACTTTTACCATGACCGTATATTTTCCTTTTTCATTATATATATGCGAAGTGTTTAATTCGATCTTCGGGTTTTGTTTGGTACGGTAGGTTTGCCATTCGTTGTGAAAAGTATCGTCCTTAAAGTTCCAGTCAATCGCCCAGTAATCAATCCATTGGCTCCAATGTGTAATGCTGCCCCTGACATCTTCCGGCAGATCGTCCTGTGGAATAATGAAGTTTTCAAGCGATAATTCGACTTTTTGCTGTTGAGTTTCGATCTTTGTAGTAAGCGCTGCCAGTTCGTAAAATTTAATATCTCCCTGATCCACAGCTTTTTTCTCCAAAACTTCCCGGGGGATTTTTTTAAAAAATACATTGACTTTATTTTCTGCGGCGAATTGTCTGGCTGTTTCGTTCACATCAAAAGCAAAGTCCCAGCCGAGAAAATCAATTCCGTTAGTTTGTGCATTCTGGTCTTTACCGACCAACTTCCAGAATTCAAGAATAGTACTCTTAATATCCTCGACTGTTACCGGTGCTTCCACGCTGCCTACGTGCACCATTCTCCCGGATTTACTGCCATGCAGCCAGGTGTAGCCGTCCAATGCTTTTCCGTGATAGAGTTCTATGATGAAATGACGGTATAGTTTTTCCTGATGCAGGCGATTTTGAGGATTTTCAAACTCTGCCATCATCCATTGCTGACGTTCATACTTGCCAAGATTCTGAATAATAAACGGCCTGACATTTTCTATTTTCAATAATCTTTTTCGGGTGGTATGAATAGCAAACCGCCCCAGGTCGCAGGTAATCCACCGACGGTTTAGTTTTTCTGTCACGGTTGCTGTCGTACCACTACCGCAAAAACAATCCAGAACTAAATCACCCTCGTTGCTGCTGGCTTTGATTATTCTTTCCAAAAGAGCTTCTGGTTTTTGAGTTGCATATCCAACTGACTCAATCGCCATAGAATTAATAACTATAATATCATCCCAAACGTCAGGAATATAAACCCCTTTTGCTTCATCTAAATAATATATTAATTCAGGTATTCCTTCTGAATTCCAGTAAATTAATCCTTCTTTATCCAATCTTTCTAATTCTTCGGGGTTTTTCAGCCAATGCATTCCATTCTTCCCACGATTAGAAACATCTATACCTTTCCATGCTTTGCCAGAAATACCACCTGTTCTTCCACTGGCCATAAGTGGCACTGTTCTATATGTACCTTTATTATCATTTTTGTTATAGTGCCTTTTAGATGATTCACTATATTCTCCAAATTGAACATTGAAGGTTGCATTTTTACTCTTTGAATAAAGAAGAAGAATATCATGACTATTCCTAAATTGTTTATTCACATTGGTAGCTATTGCAGACCTTTTCCAAATAATTTCGTTTCTAAAACTATCATATCCAAAAACCTCATCCATCAAAGCTTTAGCATAATGTCCCACATGCCAGTCCAGGTGTACATAAATACTTCCATCATTGGTAAGTAATTCCCTTAAAAGAATTGCTGTTTCATAAAACCATTGAAGATAACTATCAAGTCCTCTTCCCCAGGTATCCCGGTAAGCTTTTTGTTCGATGATGCTTGGCTCTTTAACAAATTGAGTAGTTTCATCTTCCTCGTTATCAGGATCATCTGGAATAGTAGCTGTAAATGAGAAATCAGCGCCGGTATCAAATGGAGGATCAATGTAGATGAGGTTCACTTTGCCGGCAAACTCAGGCAACAAACCAGGAAGTACGTACTTTTTATCGCCCCAGATCAACCGGTTGCGCCATTCTTTGTTGTATTGTGCTGCAGGTTCAGCGGCAAAGAAGTCAAGAGCTTTTTGCCGTTGCTGGACGCTTTCATTCACAGTTTCTATCGTTTGAAACGGAAGTGCAATCCGAACAGGGGCAACCTTTTTGCCATCTTTATGTTTTCCTTCCCAGGTTAGTTCGGTCATGTATAAATTGATTTAAAAAAATTCTGACAATTTAATTTTCTTCCTGAGATCTATTAAGTTTTTTAACATCAACTGCGGTTTCACATAACGCTGTATAATTTGGAAGATATATTCTAATTTTTTCTATAAGCTCGATATATATTCCCATCCCATATAAAAAAACAACTTTCAATCCATTGATAAACAGAATGATCGGTTGTTATGATTTTTAAAAAATCTGTAGTGAATAATTTTTCATTGATTTCGGAGTAACAACCAGATACTCCATCCCAATTAGGATGCACAAACTCACATAATGCTTTGTAAATTTCTTTAGAATCCTTAAAACTAAGCTCAAGATTCTCAATAAGTTTGGTAATGTGGATAAAATTGACGCCTTTATCATATCTTGCTTGAAAAACAATAGACATTATTGAGTCATCAATATTGTCATCAACTTTTTGTTGTTCAATTGAGCGTTTTATTGAAGAAATTAGGCTATAAGTAATGGCATTATTTTCATAAATACCTCTAATTAAAGAAACTGAAGGAGTTATATGATTATGTTTTATTAAAAGTTCTACTGATTCGGAAAAATCGGACATTCTCCAATTCATAGTCTCAACGAAAACATGAGCCTTAAAAGGAATACTTGCTTTCATTGAGTAGTGAAAATGGCTGATTTTACTTGATTTTAATGAATGCAACAATGCAATCTTTTCTGTTATTTCTTTTTCTTTAATCATTTTATTTTAAGGTTTATCAAACCTTAGTAGGTATTTTGAAATCAAAGTCTTGCTTTACAAAGATAAATTAAATAATCCGCGTTCATCTGTCACATCCGTGTTTATCCGCGTTCTATTAATGGCACGCGGATTTTCGCGAATGCAGCGGATTTTCGCGAATTAACTTTGTGCACCTGACACGGTTTTTTTTATCTTTATACCAAAATTTCAACCGCTATGCCTGAAAAAGAAATTCAACTTCTAAAAACCCAGATCGATAAACTAATTGCAAAAGGGTTCGACCTGGATGCCTGGAAAAAATCCACGATCATTATTCTTGCCCGCATCTTTGGAGAAAACAACCTTAAAATAAAGCAGATAGAGAGCATTGAATATGATTACAGCAGCTGGTCGCTCCGGGATACGACCGGCTTTAATACCTACCTCGACAGTTGCAAAAAACTCGGCCGCGAGATCCTCCAGGCTTCCATCGACGAGTTAGAAACCCTGGGCTTGCCGAAGGCGGAAGAAACCTCCGATGAATTCTTTCACGTGATTACCGGCGCCCTGCAGGATGAGCTGAAAGGATCACAGGTAAAGGAAATCAATCAAATCCTTGCATTGGGAGAAAGCCCGGAAGTAAAGCGCGAGAAAATCCTCGAAAAGCTCAAGGAATATGGCAGCGATATTTCACACGATATCCTGTCGAATATTTTGACCAGCCTTCCCATGATCAAGAAATACATTAAATAAATGGACGAAAATATCAAGACCCAGGACAGCCTGGATAAAGCGCAGAAAGCCAGTTTACTAATGGATTTCCTGCACCGGATCATGATGCACCATGCCATGTGGTTTGCTGAAGTGCAGCACCAGTACGGGCGGGAAAAAGCGCTCGAAGTGATGAAGGACGCCTATACGAAGAGTTCCGGCATCCAGCTCAACCGACTGGCAAAAACCCTCGGATTTGAGATGAAAGAGAACATACCGGCGCCGTTGCTCGATCTGCCTGGCGAAAAACTGGATGAGCTGATCGAAAGTGTGGCTATAAACTGGCTGGCCAACGACGGCGTCTGGTTCCAGGCCGTAGAGTTCAAACACGGCCTCTTCGATGCCAAACGATGCAACGACACCTGCTGGGCGCATTTCTCACCCTTCGAGGCCTGGTCTATCCGGAATTTCATTGGCTTACCCGAAAACCCGGGGCTGGAAGGATTGAAGACAGCCTTGCAGTTCAGGCTTTATGCTACCATCAACAAGCAGTCGATCGTCGAAGAAACCCCCACAAGCTTTGTTTTCAGGATGAATGAATGCCGCGTTCAGAATGCCCGTAAGCGCAAAGGTCTGGAAGATTATCCCTGCAAGTCAGGAGGCCTGGTCGAGTACACCACCTTTGCCGAGGCGATTGATCCCCGCATCAAGACCGAATGTATTTCCTGCCCGCCGGATGCGCATCCATCAGAATATTTCTGCTCATGGAGGTTCTTTCTATAGTCATTAGGTGGTTATTAGGTAGTCATTAGGTGGTTATTTGGTATTGGGTATTGGGTATTAGGTATTGGTTTTGAGGATTAAGTTCAGGTTTCCTTGATTTATTCATCTGATTTAATTATATTTGAAGCTTAGTAAACTACTGGCATGAGAACTATTAATTTGCTTCAAAGGTTATTAGTTATTGGGTATTGGGTATTGGGTATTGGTCATTGGTCATTGGTGGTTGGTCAGTCATATATTGCGCCTGATTTCACAACTGAACCTGAGTTATCCAGAGCATTTCAGGAAGAATTATCAGATGAGCCTCTGCCGCCCGATTCTGTTTATGCGCAAATGCTCGGACCTGACAGTGCGATGTATATTTCATGGGAAGCACCGCCTGATAGTGGTTTAGTGTTAGAAGGCTATGATATTTACCGGCTTTCTGATTTTGATCCTGAAGGTGATCCGGCATCAGGTGTACAAACATGGTTCCTTTCGCATAACTGGCCGGCCTGTGACGATCCTCAATGGGCTGGGCTGAGCCACGGCTGGTATGCTTATGGTGTCAGGGCTGTTTATACCAACGGAATGATCTCTGAAATGGCCGTTTCCAATATCGTCGGGCACAACATGTTTTGCAGCCTGAACCTTACGGTGAGCCTCGAAACAGGGGATCCTGCCAGCCTGATCCATGCTCAGTTGTACGGTGAGGATTATTCTTATGAAAAGTATTTTGGCAAGGATTCGGCAAATATTCATTTCGATTCGGTATTAAAAGGGCATTACCTGGTTGGCGCCTACCATACCGGCTTTGATACCGGATATCTTCCGGGTCTGTTGATTAATTATGATACGACGATAAACCTTTTGCTTGGACAAAGAAAAAGACCGGTTTATGACCTGGAAGTCGATTCCGTTTCTCTTATTGCTAACTGGAGCCCTCCTGCCCTATTGGCTTTATATGAGGATTTTGAAAGCGAGCCTTTTCCTCCACCGGGCTGGCAGGTTCTGACCCCGGATGAATATGATGGGTGGTATAGAAGTCTGAACGGCAGCACCAGTGAATTTACTATTCCTCCCCATGATGGCTATTATGCTGTTTGCACCGGCATGTACGGCACCGGCCCTCACAACGGTTGCTGCGATTATCTCGTCACTCCGCCACTTGATTTGACTGAAGGCGAGGATTACATGCTGGAATTCGATTCATTTTACGATGGATCATTTGGTCAACTTGCGTTTGTTGAATATTCCTTTGATCGCGGTGAAACCTGGGAAGTAATGTACCAACTGATGCCTTCTTCTACCTGGGGTCTTCGTCAAATATATCTTGACGCGTTTAGTGGCCAGGATGCCAATAACCCGGTGTGGATAGCTTTCCATGCAGATGATGCCGGTGAATGGGCTTCAGGCTGGGCAGTTGACAAAGTCAAAATCCATGTTCCATCAAGCACGGTCGAATTTACGGATTTTAATGTTTTCCTGGATGATTCGCTGGTCACAAACACTACCAATACCACCTGGAATTATGCTCCATTGAATTATGGCCAGCAATACACCGCATCTGTTTCTGTCAATTATCCCTATGGTACTTCAAAAAGGGATGATTATTCATTTACCAGTCGTTATTTGCCACCTCCAAACAATCTTTCAGCCAGTGATGAGGGATCAGAGGTTATACTGCAATGGGAACCTCCTGTCGAAGGAACCTACAGATTTGAAGGAGATTTACTTTTACTCCCGGAAAATATCCTCGGATATAAGATCTACAGAAATAATCAATTCCTGGATTACCAGGAACATTCAGGAGGTTACGAGCCTCAGGTATACATAGATTCAGGTGTGGAACCCGGGTTATACCAATACAATGTTTCAGGCGTTTATGACCTCACAATTTATGGATTTCCAAGCGATACAGGCGAATCAATGAGATCGGGAGACGCCGTGGTAACAGTGGAATATTGCACGGACCTGGCATTCACTGAGACTTGGGATTCAGCCAGTTTTACTCAAAACAACTGGTTAATAAACAGCTCCTGGTGGAATATCGATGAAGTGAATGGTAATCCTGCGCCTTCAGCGGCTTTTACCCCTGTATATGCAACTTCCGTTTATGCCACACTTATGAGCTACCCGTTTTGCGGTACCAGCATTACCGAAGGGGAAATCTGGCTGGATTACGATTTAAGTTTGATTTCAATCCAGCCCGGAGGCGAAGAAAATCTTTGGTTGGAGCTATGGGACTGGGACAGCCATTCCTGGACGATGATAAAAATATACAGTAACTCCGATGGCAGCATCCCATGGACAAGAGAACATGTCAATATTACGAATCAATCACTTGGAAAAGTTTTCAGGATTCGCTTTATAGTTACCGGATCCAACCCGGCCAACATTAAAAGCTGGTTTGTGGACAACATCTCTATTTACCGTGTATGCAATGGCCCTACAAACCTGACTTCTGCGGTCAACCCTGACCAGGCCGCGATCGTTTTGAACTGGAATGCGCCGGAAACATTTCAGATCGATGATTGGATCCATTGGGATGACGGGATTATTTCATATTATTCAGTCGGTACCGGTGACGCTGCAGAATTCGATGTAGCGGCCCGATGGGAGCCATCACATCTGGGCGATCTAGAAGGTGCCTCAGTTCAGGAGGTAGCTTTCGTTCCTTCGGAAACTAATTGCACTTACAGCATAAGGATTTGGACCGGAAATGGGGCTGACAGTTTGATTGTAGACCAGCTTGTAAGCAACCCCGTTATTAACCAGTGGAATCCTATCGAGATAAATGATCCTGTGTTAATTAATACTTCAAAGGAGCTTTGGGTGGGATACCATGTGAATACTATAACAGGATATCCAGCGGGATGTGATAACGGTCCGGCCATTGACGGTTATGGCAATATGTTAAATTTCGGAGGCTGGCAGACATTGCTTCAGGTCAACCCGGATCTGGACTATAACTGGAATATCAAGGCACATGTAATTACTTTAGAGGGTGAGAAGGTATCACTGGAAAAAGGAAGCAAAGCCGAATCAGATAACGGTAACAGAGATCTTTCGGGCTATGATATTTACCGCAGAACAGAACCCGGCGAATATTCACTGATCGGTTTCACAACGGATACAACTTATACGGATGATGATCTTGCCAATGAAATGTATTGCTACATGGTAAGCGCGTTATGGGAAGGCGAATTTGATCAATGCGAAAGCGTATGGCTGGGAGAGGTTTGCGAGATCATGAACGTAGGAATTTCTAATACTGAAATCTTATTGAACTCTTTTACACTTTATCCTAATCCTGCAAATGAATCAGTCCATATCATTTCAAGTAAACAGCTTAAGCAGATAAGCGTTTACAACACAAACGGGCAGTTAATAATGGGCGAAGTTATAGTTGGATTCAACCATTTGTTAATCACTTCAACTTTCCCATCAGGATTGTACCTTGTCAAAATAAAAACCACTGCCGGTGAGATAACCCGTCTTTTATCAATCCAGAAGTAATTATAGTCATTGGTCATTGGTGCTGTAATTCGAATATTGTCTGATCTCCTGATCTCTCTTTAAGCTGTTTAAATAAAAAATCCGACTGATGACTGATGACTGATGACTGATGACTTTTTCCTATCTTTGCACCCTCATTTTAAAAACTGCAATCCCCAGGCTGCATGAAACGCAAATACAAAGAATACAAGGAGCTTAACCTGATCCGCATCGGTAAGGAGATCAACGCGTACTGGGAACAGCACCGTACCTTCGAAAAAAGCCTGCAGATAAGGGAAGGGCATAAGGAGTTTGTATTTTATGAAGGGCCGCCATCTGCCAATGGCAAACCAGGCATCCATCACGTGATGGCCCGTGCCATTAAAGACATTTTCTGCCGCTATAAAACCCTTAAAGGATATCTCGTTCAGCGCAAGGCCGGCTGGGACACCCATGGCCTTCCGGTGGAAATCAGCGTCGAAAAAACCCTGGGCATCACCAAGGAAGATATCGGAAAAAAGATCTCTGTCGAAGAATATAACCACACCTGCAAACAGGAGGTGATGAAATATAAAGACCTCTGGGACGACCTCACCATTAAAATGGGTTACTGGGTCGACCTCGATCATCCTTACATCACCTTCGACAACAAATACATCGAGTCGGTCTGGTGGTTGCTGAAACAATTGTTCGATAAAGGCCTGCTTTATGAAGGGTTTACCATCCAGCCTTATTCACCCGCAGCCGGCACAGGGCTGAGCTCTCATGAGCTGAATCTGCCGGGAGCGTATAAAGATGTGAAAGACCTGACCGTTACGGTACAGTTTAAAGTTGTCCGTGACCCGGATTCCGAATTCCTTTTTAAAGATGCTCATGGCGATATTTTTTTTCTGGCCTGGACTACCACACCCTGGACCCTTCCGTCAAATACCGCCCTGGCCGTCGGGAAAAATATTGAATACGTCAGGGTTAAAACATTTAATCCTTATACCAACCTGCCTGTCACGGTTATCCTGGCGAAAGACCTGGTGCATAATTTCTTCCCGGAGAAAAATGCCGGCTTCA
>Ga0247842_10004910_pt1 | contig 16288 bp, 19 predicted proteins | sample LaCruzMarch2015__3_FD_192411 | JGI IMG/M metagenome (GOLD analysis project Ga0247842, IMG submission 192411) | Freshwater microbial communities from meromictic Lake La Cruz, Castile-La Mancha, Spain - LaCruzMarch2015_19m | ecosystem: Environmental > Aquatic > Freshwater > Lake | place: Spain...
TTTCCTTTGTATTCGAAAAGCGGGCAGCCACAGGTCTTACAGCACTTTTCGAGCATTTTACCCCCCTTGAGGAGGAACTCTGCCATGATCTCGTCTTCCTTTCGTTGCGGCATACGGTCACCGTCAGGTCAATATTTAAACTATATATGCCGGTTCCGCATATTAACTACAGGTACACAGGAAGGTGATACCATGCCAAATCCTGAAAAAACAATGGAAAACTGTATCCTGATGCTGCAGCACATACAGGATGACAACACAATACCCAGAAATATCCGGCGCGTTGCAGACGAAACACGGATGCTGCTTGCGAACAATTCTAAGGCAATGGGTCTGCGCGCAGCCGAAGCAATTTCAAAAATTGATGAAATTTCCAATGATCCCAATATGCCAATCCACGCGCGTACCCGGATCTGGGAGCTCGTGTCACAACTTGAGACGATCCCTCTCGACTAACCTTATATCCCCATATATTTCTCTTCTCTTTGGAGTTTATTTGTCCATACGTCAAAGCGTAATTTCGGCAAAAAACATCTAAAGCCGCTCATAACAAAAAGAAAAAAAGCCGGAAAAATTTCCTTATGCCAATCCGGAAATGTCGGTTGTATGTTTATTGTAACTGGTTGAGCGTTATTTCGAACTGGCGGGTGGCTCCGGAACAATTGTAGATGAGCGAACCCCCGGCATCGTGGCAGGCGCGGCGCATAAATCCCGTCTCCCGCTCATTAATGGATCGGATGCAACCGGTACCTGCGATGATGATGCTGACAGAAGAGCCGGATTTGTGTACCGTGACCTGGATCTTTGTAGCACCGGTTCCCACCAGATCTTCAAACATCTCAGTGATCAGATCAGAAAAACGGTCGCGGTCTATTGCCGCGATGAGTGTCGGATCAGGGCATTCGAACATAACCTCCACATCTTTGAGGAGCGGGGGGGTGCCGATACGGGCAAGGAGAACCTGCACAAACGCATCGTTATCATCAGCAGATAAGAGGAGGTCATCATCCGAACACGCCTGCACCGAGTGGCTGATGATGAGAGCTTCGAGTATGGATGAAATGTTCTGTTCAGAGCTTTCTGTCGGGGGGGAAAAGCCCCGGAGCGTTGTCGTGTAATCGGAGAGCAGCCGCCCGGCACGGGAGATCTGCGTAGGTTCGATAATCCGTGCGAGTGCTTCCCCGTCAAACGATCGCTCGATCTTTGCGATCACCTGGGCTGCTTTGAGTGCAAGGTGGATGGGTTGCTGTTTTCCTGACCGGTACTCTTCGGAAAATGCCGAGAAACCCTCCAGCATTTCATCTACTGTATCGCTCCGGATGAGCGTGCCGAGATGTTCTGCCATGTCAGCATCACCAAGCTCGTCGATCACATACGAGACATAATACAGCCTCCCCGCCATAATCGTGAACAGTTCGCTCACATGCTCAAGGCACTCCTCGGCAAACACGGCAGTCGTCTGGCTCCGTTCTGTGTTCAGTTCCTTGATATCGTGAAGAGCAACAGCGTCCCTGCGGATCGAATTGAGCATCGTTCTCGCTGTCGTCACCGGAATCACCCGACCGTGCCCGGGGCAGACAATATCGATCTCGTCACCCATGATCAAGGGCGTGATCGTATCGATGGAATCGACGAGTGAGTCCTGGCTCCACCCGCACAGTCCGGCGACACCTGGGTTTGCCGCAAACAGCATGTCCCCGATGAACAACATCCGCCCGAACCGGAGACAGATGCTATCCGGGCTATGACCCGGTGTATGGTAAATCTCGAACCCTTCACCGGCACCGAACGAGATGCGTTCCCGTTGCGTTGGAGCCCCGGATGCGGTTGAGACCATGTCACGTATGGTTGTAATGCTGGCACCGCTGGGAAACGTGAGCGTAACCGGTATGCCGGGCGTTGCCGCACCTTCACGGGAGAGCAGCCGGAGCCCGATCTCGACACCCGTGATCTCCATGCCAAGGATTGCCGCCTGGGTCACGTTCCGGTCGCCCTCCGCGAGCGAGATCGCGCCGATTTCATGGATTGCAATGGTACTCTTTGTGGGATCAGATAATGCAGGAGACTGACAGAGCGAGAGGAAATGATCGACATGGGCATGGGTCAAAAAGACCACGAGTGGGAGATAATGCTCCTTCCGGAACTCTTCAATGACCGATGCGAGATGGTCTGCCTGCTCTGCAAGTCCACCGGGATCGATCAATAGGAGTGCATCCGGAGTCCGGAGGAGATAAGAGTTGGACGAGATTGTATCGATTTTCCTGATAATCGGGTAGCACTGTGCCCCGCCGGCGCCCGGTACTGGTTGCCATGTGAGAGGCGTGAGGAGCTCGTTACCACTTGGCAAGCGCTTCTCCCTCAGAAGGATAGATCGAGAATATTGACGTGAACCCGGCGAGTTTTAAGACTTTATGAACTTCTGCACTCAGGCAACAGAGTGCATACCGGTCGTTTTCTGTGCGCAGTTTTTTTGCGGTGGCGAGAAGAACGCGGAGCCCCCCGCTGGAAATATATGAAACCCCGGCAAAATTGACGAGTATTCTCCGGTTCCCGCGTTCAATCTCCCGGTTGATCGCCTGCTCAAGGTCTGATGCGGTGGTGGTATCAACCCTGCCGGTAAGTGCAAGCACGGTAGCACCGTCATGAGTTGCGATGTTTATCTCCATAATCTCTCCATGTTGTTGATTATTATGACGTCAGATTGTATAATAAACCTCACTCTTTTGACGTGATAATTCTATCTTTATGGATTCCTGACCCTGTGAACTTGTCATGATCATGAAACGAATCCCATAGTCGACGAATCTTTGAGGGAACTGGCAAGTAAACGGATCATCACCATGCAAAACGTATACCGGTATCAACCATTCTTTATGGAACCGTAGTGTCGTCACCGTTTGAACAGCTCGATACGATATGCGTGACAACCAATTCTCGGATGAACACGGATCCGGTTCTTTAAGTGCGGTTATATCCAAAATGTACAACACGTGATCTGATGGCAACCACAATCTTTGCATCGTTTCTGGTCCTCGTCCAGATAATGTGCGTCATTGTCGTGGTTGCATACCTTCTGACCCGGAGCCGGTTCTTTTCTGATGTGCTCGACGGTCATGCCACCGTAAAGATACAACTCGTGCTGATCGTCATCTTCGGCGCCCTGTCAGTGTATGGTACAAGCACCAATATTGAATTCATGGATGCGATCGTAAATGTCCGTGACCTTGGTCCAATGGTCGGAGGGCTTATCGGCGGTCCTTTTGTCGGGCTGGGCGCCGGGCTCATCGGAGCAGCATACCGTTCAACTCTTGGCGGCGTGACCGTTGTTCCTTGTACTATTGCGACTATCCTCGCCGGCTTGTTCGGCGGACTCATCTGGCTTGCAAACCACCGGCGATTTGTCGGGATAAAGATTGCAGTTCTCTTTGCAGTCCTGATGGAAAGTCTCCACATGGGGCTCACGCTCCTCCTCGTCCAGCCGTTCTCCGATGCGCTCAAAATCGTGTCCAATGTTGCGCTGCCGATGATCCTCGCGAACGCGATCGGTGTCTTCATCTTTGCGTTTATCATCACCAATCTCCAGAACGAACGGCGGTTGCAGAGCGAACGGGATACCCTCATGCGGGAAATTGAACATAAGAACACGGAGCTTGCCATCGCAGCCGAGATCCAGCAGAGTTTTCTTCCTGATACCATCTCGCAGGTGGAAGGGTTTGAAGTGGCAGCGAAAAGCATCATGGCAAAAGAGGTGGGAGGGGATTTCTTTGATGTCATCCCGTTTGAAATAGTTCCCATAAAACCCGGAAGGATGGGTATTTTAATCGCGGACGTTTCCGGAAAAGGTATTCCTGCCGCCTTGTTCATGGCATTATCCCGGATTGTCGTGCGGGTGAACGCGACATGGTACGCTGACGATCCTGCCCTTGCAATCCACGATGCGAACAATCTCATTGCGGCAGATTCGAAAGCGGGGATGTTCGTCACGCTCTTTTATGGTATCCTCGATCATACCAGCCACACATTCACGTACGTCAACGCGGGACATAACCCTCCGATTGTTTATCATCCCGGCGACGGTACGTTGTCTGAACTTGCCGCTACTGGTATTGCAATGGGAGTGATCACGGATGCGGAATACTTTTCAAACGAGAAACCTCTTGTGCCTGGCGATCTGGTGGTGTTGTATACGGATGGCATTACCGAGGCAATGAATGCCCGCGAAGAGATGTTCGGAGAAGAGCGGTTGTATGAGGTTATTCGTCACGTGAATGGGCACAATTCTGGTGAGATCCTTACAAATATCCTTAATGTGGTCAAAGAGTTTACCGGTGATTACCCGCAGTCCGATGACATTACGCTGATGGTGGTACGGGTGTTATAAAGTCAGATCATACCCGGTCCCTTGCTCAACCGGGAGAAGACCTCATCGCGGTTTTTTCGTATGACAATTTTGGAGGATGAATGGAAATCCTTCTTTGAAGTGATTGCCTGCCTGACGATGATGAAGTCTGGTACGGACTTTCGTGCGTCATCTACAATCCCTGCTCCGATAACTCCGGCACTTGCCACGAGAAGGTCTCCTCCATAGGAGTTACGCAAAATGCATCGGCGTATCAAGGTTTGGCAACGTCAAATAGCAATATCTATGAAGAGTATATCGAAATCAGTTATCGAAATGGTTGATCTGCGTAAGTCCTACTCCAGTTGCCTTCTTTAAGGCGGCAATATTACCACCTGCGTGTTTCATCTCCTTGTATCGCGTGCCCTGTGAAGCTCAACAAAATACGGCTTACCTATTCAGCCCTTCAATCAGTTTGACGGGCTGCTTCTTTTAACAAGATATATGAAGTGTCTCAACCCTTAATACCATGCGGAAATCATGACTGGTGACCGGGATTTCAACAGAATTTATCGGCGCCAAAAATCCTGCCGTATGAACCCCCTTCATGAATGAACGTGCTATCCCTCCTGCAACGAACCGACCACGTATCCGGCTCCGTGTGGCAACCAAACTGCTGATTGCCTTTCTTATCATCAGTCTCATCTCCTTTGGCACGATAGGCTTCTATTCAGTCTTTTCAATGGGACAACTCCGGAACATCGCAATTGATAACAGTATTTCACTTGGCGAGACCGCAGCATCAGACAGTGCGGCGGCACTTGCGGCATTAGGGGAGTTGGCAATCAGGCAAAAGGCGATAGATGTTTCAGAACAGGTGAGGATCTATCTTGCCGCACATCCTGGTCTTTCTGCGGAAGCGCTGGGAGGTATGCCCGATCTGGTACGGGTTGCCGTGCAGCCTGTCGGGGATACAGGATATACCTGTGTTTACGAGAAAGACACGGCATTGATGCGGCTCCACCCGAACGCGAAGATGATAAACTATGATATGAGAAACCTCAAAGAGACGCTTCCTTCATGGTGGAAGATCTATGAACCCAGCCTGAACGGGTCCATCTCCGGCGGTTATTATGACTGGCAGGAGCCTGACGGGAAGATCCGGCAGAAGTTTATGTACATGGTGCCCATTGAAGGGACGCAGTACATGGTTGCCGCAACCACCTATATCGATGAATTCCAGAAACCTGTCGAAGCAACGCGCCTTACGATAGCGGCTGAAACGAAAAAAACGGCTGATACGATCGACGAGCAGAACAGGCGGGCGATCACGATATTCCTTGCAATCTTTGCTGCCCTGCTCATAATTATCGCTGTACTGGTCGTTGTTCTCTCCCGTATGATCACAGATCCCATCCGCAAGCTCACCAAGGGTGCCGGAGAGATCGGCTTGGGTAACCTTGATTATAAGGTAAGCGTACATTCCGGTGACGAACTTGAGCAGCTGGCAGACACATTCAACCGGATGGCAGGGGACCTCAAGCGCTATATGGATGAAATTCTTGTGACGAATGCCGAGAAAGAGCGTCTTGAGAATGAAATGGAGATCGCCCGGGCTATCCAGCAGAGCTTCCTCCCCGAGACCATCTCGCAGGTGGAAGGGTTTGATGTGGCGGCAAAGAGCCTTATGGCAAAGGAGGTTGGCGGGGATTTCTTTGATGTCATCCCGTTTGAAGTGGTTAAAATCAAACCCGGAAGAATGGGTGTCCTGATTGCAGATGTCTCCGGCAAAGGTATCCCTGCTGCCCTCTTTATGGCATTATCCCGGATTATCGTGCGGGTCAATGCCACATGGTTCTATGACGAGCCTGCCCGTGCTATCCATGACGCGAACAACCTTATCGCTGCAGATTCAAAAGCTGGAATGTTTGTCACGCTCTTTTATGGGATCCTCGATCATACCAGTCATACATTCACGTACGTCAATGCCGGTCACAACCCGCCTATCGTCTACCACGGGAGCAACGGAACATTCTCTGAACTCGCCGCTACCGGCATTGCGATGGGAGTGATTACGGATGCGGAATACGTATCAAACGAGCAACCTCTCTTGCCCGGCGATGTGGTGGTGTTGTATACGGACGGCATTACTGAGGCAATGAACGTCCGAGAAGAGATGTTCGGCGAAGAGCGGTTGTATGCAGTAATTCGCGGGGCAAAAGATCTCTCTGCCGGAAAGATTTTGGCAAAGATTCTCGATGCCGTCCGGGATTTCACCGGTGATTACCCGCAGTCCGATGACATTACGCTGATGGTGGTACGGGTGGTGTGACAGTATGGGCAGTCATGTCAGTTTTGAGATACCGGCGGATCTTGAACAGATCGAGCGTGTTTCATCTGAAATAGAGCGGTGCATGAAAGGCGAGGGTTGGGTAGAGGATGAGATGCTTGATGTGCAACTTGCCGTTGAAGAAGCGGTTACCAATTCCATCCTGCACGGGTATGACGGATCTGTTGGCATCATCGCAATCCGGATCGAGAGCTCGCCGCATCATGTTGTTGTCGAGATTGCCGATGATGCACCGGCATTTGATCCGCTGTCGATGCCTGATCCGGACATCGGCGCCGATCTGGAAGACCGTAAGATTGGCGGGCTAGGTATCTTTTTGATCCGGCGGTTAATGAACGAGGTCACCTACCGTTACAAAGATAATAAAAATATCCTCCTCATGGTGAAAGACAGGAGTCAGAAAGGGAGTTAAATTTTTGTGTTACTGAAAAACGATCTCGATAAAATGACAATTCTGAAAAAAAAATAATCCTATGGTTCCCTTATGATGTCCTGGATATATGCCACACCAATCTTTGCCTTCTTGAGCCGGGTGGAATCGAGCAGGTGGCGCATATCGACAAACTTCGCGTCGTTTGTGATCTTTTTTACCTGCGAGTTTAAGTCAAGTGAGGCATCGTAGGGAACGCCCCGGAACACAACACCGTGGTTGTGGAGGTACATCTGTTTTGATGCGCCGGTGTTTGCCGGGTTTGCATAATACAGGGAGGCAAGGGTTTCTCTGTTATATTTCGAAAGGTCTGCGGTAAGGTCAACCCCGATGCCGAAACTGACGAGCGTGTCGCCCTTATAGGACATGCCGGTATCGGATGCCATCCATTCTGCCCGATGTCCGGGATCCATGATCGATGCACCGCCGGGAGGAGCGGCACTGGCGAGCGGGGATTTTTTAATGCCGGAGCTCGCAAGCCCGGCAATGACGCCCCAGATGGTTACCGCCACCACACCTCGGAAGCCCGGGATACGATCATGTGCACTGGAGAAGATGACACGGTAAATGTCGGTGATGCTGATCCCCTGCGGATCTTTTGTATCGAGCGTGAGGTACTCATTGAAAGGACCGTCCAGCGTGATGTTATAACCGGTGTAGACAGGAATATCCCCTCCGGCGTCCTGCGGGGTGAGGAAGTCCGGCGTGTTGTTCCCGTCTGTTGGGAGCCAGACCATTGAACCGTAGAGCGTGATCATCTCACCAAGGAGTGGCATTGCCTCTTTCACATCAGCGCCGAGCGCGCCAAGCCCGAGCGAGTAGGAAATCTCAGAAAATTTTTTTGCCCTGATATCCGCTTCGGTAATCCTCGCGTAGAGGATCTTGTTGAGATTCCCGATGACCCGGAGCCTGGGCGGGGAGGTCATCCAGCCCGGTTCGATGGTGAGGCTGACCCCGTTCTCCTCAATTTTTTTATAGAAGATCTCGTTAAAGAGCGTCGGGTTCTTACGTTTTTTTGCGATGTCTGTTACGGCATCATCAGCAGTCGGGAACTGGTCAAAAATTGTTGAGAACCCTGCCATGTCGAGCACTTTTTTCGGGTACTCGCCGACACCTGCAAGGGCAAAACGCCCGTTTCGCCGCTTCATCTCCTTCTTTAAGACATTGAATGTCCGGAGCCCACCGCTTGACAGGTAGGTTGACCCGGTGAGGTCAAGCACGAGTTCCTTGTCATCGTCGTGAAGTGCCCCCTTTATCCATTCGTCAAGCTGCTGTGCACCGAATGCGTCCAGCCGTCCCGAAATAAAAAAGATCAAAACTCCGTCTTTTCGTTCGCTCTTTGCTTCCATGGCTGTAAAATCTCCCTGTGAAGTAGTATTGCCGCCGCCTTTTTTAACTGTTGGTATCCGCGTGAAGGGGGTTTGCAGTTACCAAGTATCTTTTATTTCCGGAATGTTGATAATCTCCTTCACCGGATTGGAGTAAAATACTGTCTTGTGAAGGAATACTTGTGCGAAGTGTGTGACCTCACGGAAATATGCACGAAATACCAGAATGAAGGCGGCAGGAAGAAAACTCTCTGGTGGCGCTGGGTAACCCCGGATGAGGAAGAACAGTACACATACTACTTTACCGTGGGAGAAGATGTCTGTCTCGCGGGAACATCCATTCATGGAACGGTCACCGAGAAGATGCTGGTTTCTTTGGAGAAGTTTATTAACCTCGAAAGTATTGAGAATTTTCCGGCAGAAACCGGATCATTTTACACGCTCATAAAAGACCATCCCCTTGTCCGGAACCTTAATGGCTGAACGGCGATAATTCTGATCCTGGTGCTTTACATGAATAACTGCAACAATGTCCTGCGGAAGAACACTGAAAGGCAATACTGCGGTGTCTTCGTGGGACATCTGGTTGTGCATGTCCGGAGCAGTTGATCATGGCAAAAAAGAAGAAACCCTCCTCAAAATACCTACCGTGGATTGATGCACAAAGGCGCTTTCATCTCACTGATGAACAGATACTGATGGCACGGGAACTGGGTATGAACCCAAAAAAATTTGGCAGCCTCGCGGATTACAAGCAGGAACCCTGGAAATCTCCACTCCCGGTTTTCATCGAAGAATTGTATTTCAAACATTTTGGGAAGATAAAAACAGAGAACATCCGGTCATTTTCGCAGATGGTCATGGATGAGAAACGAAAAAAGGACGAAAAACAGAAGACCGACATTGAACGGAAAACGGATGAGTCACTTAAGACTGACATCAAACAACCAGAAATTCCATCAAAAAAAAATGATAATCCCGATTGCGGGTAACTGCGCGTATCCGGAATATGTAATGTTGCCCTGTCAGTTCACTGACAACGGTTTATGCCGAGTGAAGAAAATCCGGACTTGCCTGTGTCCATAAGTGAGAGGTGAGTGGACAGTGATACCGGGTGTCCGGAAAGGGAGGTAATATCATGGCAGAATATGGTGAGTGGATTAGAAAAGGGGCAACTATCAGCAATGTGACAGCTGAGAAGGAATATGGAGTAGACCAGAACTTCATTGTCCGGGGTATTCGGGCTGGCAGACTCGAATATCGTGAAGGGGCGGTCTGGGGAAATCCGTTTATAAGGCTCCTGCGGAGTCAGCTGGAACAGTACATTGCCGAAGAACGTGGAGCAGATTATTTATCGAACCGTAAAAAGGCGAAAGAGCTTCGCATGATAAAAAAAGAGATTGCCGAGCTGAAGAAGAGACTAAAGGAGCTTGAGTCGCGAAAAACCGAACTTGAAAATCAGACCTGAAGTAACACTACAATGTCACACAAACCCCAATTCGCTGATGGTAGTGGGGGGAACCTTCACAAGGTTTTGCCGTCTGGTTGGAGTCTTTAATCAGGGAATCTATTTTATTGCAAAAAAAATCATTTCATACGAAATTTCCGGTTCATTATGCCGCCGGTACATACACAAGGATCATCTTTCCCGCGGTATCATACACATTCAGGTCAGATCCGTGGATCCTGATCGCGGATGCGTTTGTCAGAGAGGATAAGTATGCCGTCTCCTGTTCCATGACACCCGGATCTCCACAGTACATCTTTGTTGAACCGGGAGAATCGATCGTAAGTGCATACTCCTTTACCGTATATGTCGCGAAATACCGGTTACACCCGGAAGAGCCGGTGACTGTGCCTCCACGGTTGAACTGTGCGGTCACCGGTGTCCTGTTCAGCACCGGGACAAGTACACCTGTTGGATCCGCATACACGTTCAGTGTCCAATTGGTGGTCATGAGCGTTGTCGCCGCAGATGCCCGTGTCGCCGGGATGTTGAAAAAGACGATCAAAAAGAGCAAAAATCCGATCAGCACCATCACAAGATAGAAATTCCTGCCCATCGGTGTGGGTTTCGGAGGTTCGAGTTCGAATCCGGGATCGTTTCCGGCTTCTGGTACGGTTCCGGGTTCGCCATCTTCATCCATACAGGGCACTCACGCGGGAATAAAATAACAGTTCGGGATTCAGGCAGGAAGCGAAACTAAACCAGCGGATTGCGTGCGTTCACTGTTCATATTCATCGATCATCTGTTCTATCTGGGACTTCGTGACCGGGAGATATTCTGTCGCTACCTTCCAGACTTTTACCGGATCAGTGCCGAGGTCCGGGCTGTTTACCGTAGCGAACAAGCCTGCAATGGTATTCCACGATATAAACGTATACTTTACCCGGACGATCGTAGGTATCCTTTCAGCTGCATCCGAAATTTTTTTGATACACTCGACGGTAGTAATATAGGTCTTATCATTGTCGAGGAAATCTTCATACGCGAACTCTTTTGTCAACAGCCTGATACGGTTGATATTATCGAGCATTTCCTGTAAAAGAACAGGAATGTTTTTACCCTTCATACACAATTCGCCTCACAAAGAACCTGGTACTGGATTTTTGCACCGAAATAAATAATCAGTCCATACTTGTTACGGTGAGATGTGTGTGGTGGGGTTTTATACTTTTCCGGAGACGGGAAGCCGGGTAATCAGACAAGCAGCATGCAATCTATTCCTGTACGGCATCCTGCCTCCCCATGCAGACGGGATTGTTCTTTATCCGGAACGAGACAGAGAAAAAAGAACTTCTTTGACTTGTGAATCAGACATATCAGCACACGATCCTGCACATCCTGAACTCATCCATGCACCGGAACCCGCCACTCCCGCCTTGGGGATTATTTCTGTCTTCTGCACTCACACCGGGCACCGACTACGACTGAGCCAGGGGATAGCGATAAGGTGGTGATGGGATAATCTGAAGGCAGATATTATATACTGAACCGGTAGTAACACATCTTCATGGATTTTGCTATCCCGCAGAAATGGTCGGGTACCGCAGCAAAACTGGCAGTGCTGGCGATACTCACCCTGTTCATCGCAATCCTTACGGTCTTTTCTCTTGCCAACAATATCCAGATCGTCTTCACCCACATGTATTATGTGCCCATTATTCTCGCTGCGTACTGGTTTGACCGGAAAGGCGTCCTCTATGCCGGCATCATGAGCGCATTCTACCTCGGTGCCGTTTTCACGCTCGGAGTGCATGATGTGCAGGTAATCCTTGCAGCGGTTATACGGATTGTTGTTTTCATCGGGATCTCGCTCGTCATTGCAATCCTCTCCATCACCCTCCACCGGCAGCAGAATCAGATCTCGCAGTCGGAAGAGCGGTTCCGGGGTATCTGGGAGAGCATCCAGGCAGGTATCATTCTTGTTGATGCCAAAACCCATACAATCATAGCAGCAAACCCGGAAGCCCAGAGGATGACCGGTTTTTCAGAAAATGAGATGAACGGGCACCTCTGCCACAAGTTTATCTGCCCGGCAGAACAGGGCAAATGTCCAATCAGTGATCTTGGACTCAAAGTTGACCGGGCGGAACGCGTTCTCCTGTCCCGGGACGGGAACAAGATCCCGGTGCTCAAGACGGTTACCGAGATGCAGGTCGGTGCGGAAAAATACTATATTGAAAATTTCATCGATATTACCCCAATTAAAGACGCTGAGAATACCCTTCTTGCCTACCTCCGCGAGGCAACCCTCCGCGTCCGCAACCCGGTTGAACTTGTGCGGGACAACCTCGGAGAGATACAGGATGGACTTAAAGGGCGTGATACGAATCCCGGCTATATTGGCACCGCGATTGCCATCCAGGAAAAGAACATGGATGATATCCTGAATAATTTACAGGAAATCGAGCGTGCGGTTGCAGAGAAGAGAACCGAAATCCCGGATGCGCTCAGGGAATACCTGAAGAGGTGATGACAACCGATGGCGTATTTCACGTTTCATGAAGACGACAAGCGCATCGTCCTTGCGCTCTCTCCCTCACGAACCTATCGTATCAATATGCTCCAGATGATTAAAGATATCCTGAAGGGAAGCAGCCTGCGCATTATTGTTATTTGTGTCAACCAGCCCGCAGCATTTCTCATGGATCTCTACGGGCGGGGCGGTATTGATACCAGCCGGATCTTCTTCATCGACGCCATCACCCAGTATGCAACCGGGACTGCCCCGGAAAATGTTGAAAACTGCAGGTTTGTCTCAAAGCCAAATGACCTGACATCAATGGGCATCGCGATCACGGTTATCTTAAAGAAGTTCGAGCAGGAAAAAACCGTAATCTTTCTTGACTCGGTCAATGCGATGCTCATCCACACGAGTTCTTCAGACCTCTCAAAATTTATTCATTTTATTATCAGCAAGCTCCGGATCATGAACATCGCGGGGATCCTTCTTGCGGTTGAAAAAGGGCTCGACCCGGTGCTCCTTACCCAACTCACGACATTTGCCGATGATCTGGTCGAGTTCCCGGAGGAAAAATCGGGATAAGTATACCTGCAGATTTTGATATACCCCTGTAAGAAAGATGGCGTTTTTTTAGTTAACCGGTGAACCGGTACCTACCTTTCGGCACCGTGGTCTCGAACCGTGCTCCTTTACCTGTTTCCCGTTTTCGGCAATCATGATCCCAGAGAAAAGACAATCTTCTTTTTAGTTTTCTGCGACCAAGTCTCGTATTCAATGATGAGTATCTTTTTTGGGATTACATTTTGTTTGCCTTGTGCAGAGTGCCAGGCGGAGAGTCAATGCCTATGTCCCCTTACCCGGGGACGTCACGGAGCACGAAGACGCGGTTTTTCGTATGGGTATCAATAATAACCGGCGAGCTTTTGAGAAGGAGCGGGATCCTGAACCCGAATTTGTTTTTCGTGATGAACCTGCCGTTCCAGACGGATCTCTGATCTGATAAAAATGCACCTTTGCCGAGAGCAAACTGGTTCTCCGGTGCTGCCAGTTCCTGGATGTTCTTTCCCTTCACTTCAGTCAGGGAATACCCGATTTTCTTCTCAAACGCACCGTTCACGTACATGATATCGCCAAAGGCGCTGGTGATGATAACGAGGTCGTCCATGCTGTCCAGCGCTGCCATGAACGTGGCGAGCCGGTTCTTCTCTGCCAGAAGTTGCTCGTTTAAGGATTTTTGGGAGATCTCTGCGGTTTTCCGTGCGGAGATGTCGGTACAGTAAACTGCAATCAATCGCACTATGCCGCGGGAATCGGAAACCGGAATAATGGAGTTGTCATACCATACCCCGTTCGTCTCTTCCTCAAACTGCAGAGGTTTCCCGAACCCTGCCTGTTGTACAGATCCGGTAAGGCGAGCGGTGATACATCCTCCGGGTGGCAGGTTCGAAAAAGGTGTATCGATGAGTTGTTCGGGAGATTTCCCCGCTTGCTTTGCCATCGCGTTATTCAGCGCCATAATAATTCCCTGTGCGTCCAGCAGGAGTGAGAGGTTGTCCGTCGCGTTGAGCAGCGTTCGTATGGTCTCATCGCGCTCTTTGAGCTGCCGTTCGATTGTGGCGTTGTAAAGCGCGATCTCGATGGCGGTCTGGATCTGCCGCTCGTTGAACGGCTTTAAGATGTAACCCGAAGGGACGGTCTTTTTCGCCCGGTCAATGATTGCCTGGGTGGCGAACGCGGTGACGTAGATGATCGGGATGCCCCACCGTGAGCGGATCTCTCCTCCTGCGGTGATCCCGTCCATCTCGCCCGACAGGTTGATGTCCATCAGGATAAGGTCCGGCTGGTGTTCAGCGGCAATGGCGATTGCTCCCTCTCCGGTATCTGCTATGCCGGGGACTTCATACCCGATCCCGTTGAGCGTCTCTTTTAAGTCTTCGGCAACCAGTCCTTCATCCTCAACAATGAGGATCCTGATCTTTTCTGTCATACGCTGCTCACTCCTGATTTATTGAATTCGCTAGAACGGGGAGTGGCAATAGAGAACGTCGTTCCCTTCCCGCTGCTCGTATGGCTCAACGTACCGTGCACCTTTGCCCGGCTCACCCGTCTCGGTGATTGTATCCCCATGAACTGCCAATCTCCTTTAGGTTTCCTGCGACAATGCCGTGTCTTCAACGATGAGTATCTTTTTGGGGTTATCATTTAGTTCCCTTTTGCAGAGGGGACAGCGGGGAACCTGTACCCGTGTCCCCACCTCTGGAGACTTCAAAGAGCACGAAGATGCGATTTTTCGTCTGGTTATCGATGATGAGCGGAGTACTCTTAAGTAAAAACGTGATCTTTAACCCGAACCTGTTCTGTGCGATGAATTCTCCGTTCCAGACCGAGTTCTGGTCGTTTATAAACGCATCAGGGCTCAGCAAAAACCGGTTCTCAGGCGCTGCAAAGTCCCGGATGTTCTTCTCTACCACGTACGGCAGGGGGTACCCGATCATCTTTAAAAATGCATCGTTCGCGTACGAGATCACGCCAAAGGTGCTGGTGACTATTATTGGGTTGTTGATGCTGTCCAGTGCAGCCGTGCGCGTAGCGAGCCGGTTCCTCTCAACAGCGAGCTGTTCGTTTAAGGTTTTTTGCACGATCTCTGTGGCTTTTTTAAAGGTGATGTCAGTGCAGTAAACCGCGATCGATCGCACCGTGCCGCGGGAATCAGAGATGGGGATAACGGTGTTGGTGTACCATGTTCTTTGGTTCTCTTCTTCAAACTTTACCTGTTTCCCGAGTCCCGCTTGCTGTATCGCTCCTGAGAGGCGTACGGAAATTCTACCTTCGGGGAGCAGATCCAGATACGATGTACCGATGAGTTGTTCGGGCATTTTCCCCATCCTCTTTGTCATCGCCTCGTTCAGCGCTATGATGCTCCCTGTTACGTCAAGCAGGAGGGCGGGGTTGTCTATCCCGTTGAGCAAAGTGCGTATGGTCTCGTCGCGCAATTTGAGCTGCCGTTCGATTGTGGCGTTGTAGAGCGCGATCTCAATGGCGGTCTGGATCTGCCGTTCGTTGAACGGTTTTAAGATGTAGCCTGCCGGGGTAGTCTTTTTCGCCCGGTCGATAAACGCCGGGGTGGCAAACGCCGTGACGTAGATGATCGGGATGCCCCACCGCGAGCGGATCTCTCCTCCTGCCGTGATCCCGTCCATCGCGCCCGACAGGTTGATGTCCATGAGGATAAGGTCAGGGCGGAGTTCATTGGCAAAAGCAATTGCTCCCTCGCCGGTATCTGCTATGCCGGGGACTTCATACCCGATCTCGTTGAGCGTCTCTTTTAAGTCTTCGGCAACCAGTCCTTCGTCCTCAACAATGAGGATCCTGATCTTTTCTGTCATTTTTTACTCACCCCTGATGTAACGAATTTATAAAAACAAAGAATCGGGACACTAAACGTCGTCCCGTTCCTGCTGCTCGTATGGCTCAACGTACCGCAGATCTGCTCTAAGAGAAGGCGCACCCAGGCACAGCCCGTGGATGTTGCCCGCTCCGGAACAATTCCTGCCGACAACCCTTTCCTGTTCTTTGAACCCCCGGGTCCGGTTTCCGGATGGCATTGTATCCTCGTCACGGTCATACCCCTCCTGTGATTTCCGCCGGTTTTGGGATTATAAACACAAACTTCGTGCCCGCAGTGCGGTCTATAGTCACTGTGCCGTGGAGCTGGTGGATCAGGATGTTGACGAGCCGGAGCCCGAGCGATGCCTGGTTTTCAAGCGTGACACCTTCCGGAATTCCCGAGCCGTTATCTGCCACCACAAAGGTCAGGGCTTCTGGATCTTCTGATGCGGAAATGGAGATCTTTCCGTTTTTTCTGTTCTTAA
>Ga0247842_10004911_pt1 | contig 16285 bp, 20 predicted proteins | sample LaCruzMarch2015__3_FD_192411 | JGI IMG/M metagenome (GOLD analysis project Ga0247842, IMG submission 192411) | Freshwater microbial communities from meromictic Lake La Cruz, Castile-La Mancha, Spain - LaCruzMarch2015_19m | ecosystem: Environmental > Aquatic > Freshwater > Lake | place: Spain...
CTTTTCTCGCTTAGTTACCTCCGAAACTATCCATTTAATTTTCTTCTTGTTTAGCTTTTTCATAAGTTCTAGTTGTTTTCTAGAACTTATCTGTGTTATCGAGGTAACCTTATTTCTGGATAACACACACATTATTTTTAATGAAAGGTTTTAAAAACCCTGAAAATAGTTCAAAATCAATGGCAAAAGAAAAAAAGAAAGAAGTTGAATTCGAAAAAGAGAAAGACGTAGAAGAGAAAGAGATATCTGAAAAAGATATAGAAACAACTGAACCAATAGAAGAAACAGACGATGAAGACGAATTCGACGATGATGAAGTAGAAATAGAAGAGATATAATTAATTTTTTATTCTTTGACGATTAAATCTAAGCTATTATTCTCTAGGTTATATTCTCCAACTTCTGTAACAAGAATCATTTTTACCTTCTCGGAGTTTCTAGATGCAAGTCTTAAATTTTTTACATCAAAACTCGTTCCCTCACCAGGATTTAAATTTCCCAAATCAAATGAATCTACTTTCTTTTCTTCAGAATAAACTTCGAGTGTAATATTTTTTGCTTCAATCAACCCATCATTTCTTACCATAACATTAAAATCAAGATATATCCCTTTTTTTGATGCAGTGATATTCTCAAAATAAAGTTCTGCAAAAGCAGAAACTGAATAAATCTCTTTTATCTTTTCTATTACTCCGGGATTTATTTCCTGACTGCAGCCAACATAGGGATACATTATTGTTTTCGAGTCATTAATATGGTCAAAGCCAAAAACATGGAAGAGCTCGTGGAGCTCTGTAATGGGATAATCACATGAAGATTCGTTATAAAGAATGACCTTTCCTCTTAAAATTATCGGATAAATGCTTAAATTTATTATCTTTGTAGGCCCACCTTCACCTGCGATGAACACATTTTTCTCAGTTTCATAGGAATCAACAGAACAACCGACAAGTATGTCTGCATTTTCTTCAGGGCTTTCTATAAAACTTATGATGCCAGTTTCAGCAGAGATTATAGAGAATGCTTGATTCATTCTATCAATTTTTTCCTGACTGCATTCGGAGTTTATGAAAAAAGTCAGATTGTTATGATTAAACCTCATATCTGGAAAAAACTGCTTTATCTCTCCGCTTACATTTATAAGAACATTTTCCTGGATTTTATCAGGGTTGTTCATTATATTAAGATTATTTATTTTCATTTCTATTTCTTCTCCAGGCAAATTCTGGTAAAGATAGAGTGAGGCTAGAGATATTATCAGCAGCATTATTAAAAAGAATAAGATGGTTGATAATTTCATGTGAATGAAAGAATGAGTTTTTTGGAAGTTATAAAGTTTTCCCGTTAGGGGATATTTATAGCAACCATAAATTTTTAAATCATTAAAAGCATTAAAATTGTATGCCCTGATAGTGTAGCGGCCTAGCACTCATCCCTGTCACGGATGCAACCCGAGTTCAAATCTCGGTCAGGGCGTAGATAGGGCGTAGGAAAGTTTAAATACTTCCGACGCCACTCTCTTTTATGTTAAAGAGAGACATATTCGGTCACAAGCAAAGATACGAAAGTTGGAAAGAAGACATAAAGGACAGTGATATAGTCGGTCTGACGAAGAAAAATTCTGATATAATAAAGCAACATGTTTTTGATATGGAAATTGGTGTCAATATTTCTATGAAAAATAAAAAGGGTGCAAGAAGCTATCCTCGACTTAATAATATTCGACAGAGGCTTGTTCAAATGACCATAATGTTTCAAGATAGAGGAATAAAAGACATTACCGAACTTAAAGAAAAACAGGTTATACAGTTCTTTTCAGAAATGAGAAGTGGCATAATAAAAACAAAAGACGGCGAAATTTATAGGTCTGTTGGGGATTATGCAAAAATGCTTACTTCTTTCTGGCATTGGTGGATGAAAGTAAATAGAAAAAAAGGTAAACACATATTAGATATTGCAGAGGAGTTAGATAAAAGCCAGACACAAACAAGATTTGTTTATATCACTAAAGAACAATTAGAGGAAATAATGCCCTATTTTAATGAAGACGAACAAATTCTTTTAATGTTCACTTTTGATAGCATTATCAGAGCTCCAACAGAACTCTTGTCTTTAAAAGTTAAAGATATATTTAAACGAGAAGGAATCGTCTGGGTTAATGTTCCAGCAGAAATAAGCAAGACACATTTTGAAAGAACTTTCAATCTTCTTTATTCGGGAGAAGCTGTTTGGAAATATATAGAGCGACAAAATCTAAAGCCAGAAGATTATTTGTTTAATATAAACCATAAAAATCTAACGGAGAAAATGCAAAAAGTTGCCTTGCAACTTTTTGGAGATAAACTTTCTAATCCCAAAGCTGGAGGAAAATATGGTGAAATAAAGCTATATGATTTGAGACATAGTGGAGCAATCCATCTTAGAATATTAGCACAGAAAACGAAAAAGATTAGTCTTGACGCAATCAGACAAAGGGGGGGGTGGGTTGATTTCAAGATGTTGAATCACTATACCCAGTTCATAGGTCTTGATGGCTCAATAGACAAAGAGGATTTACTTATTGAAGAAGATAAATCAAGATTAGAAAGAGACGTGGAGAAGTTAAAGAAATCAGATAAAAAAATAGCTGAAGGACTAAGGACATTCTTTGAAATAATGAAAAACAACCCAGATTCAATGAATAAACTTGTTAAGAAGGATAGGGAGAAATTAGTTGAGTTGTTTGCTATGAAATAGACCTTACAAATATATTTTCAATCTCTGAATTTTATCTAAGTCTTAAAAACTTATTTCAATTCTTCTAATTTGACAGAAGTATAAAAAAGATTCCAAATAATATTGTAGATTCGATGGTATAATTCAGAATGCTCTTTATGTAATTTTTCCCACTCTTCAAAATGTTTTGAATGAGCCTCAAAATCAGAAGCAGGGATACCTATCGTTCCTGGCTTGTAGAGAGGATATTTCGGTGCCAAAGTATGGGCAAATTTGTTTCTTATTTCCCTAAGTCTCTTAGCCTCTTCCCACATATTGGATGGCACAGATTTCTTCGAATCTTCTTTTATTATGTCTTTAATTATATCAAATTTTTTTTCTAAACTCATTTTTTCTAAAAAGAATTTTCTAAACCTATGTATTCCGTTCTCATTATCTACCATAAATTCTGGCTTTCCATCCTCCCCCATTATTTCTTGATAATCTGGCTCAAATCCCATATCTATCTGAATTATATTCTCTAACATAAGTTCAATCTCAATAGTATTGTCTATAACTTCGTGCCTCATTTCAGGAATAGTTTTTTGCTTCGAATCCATAATACATTATAGGAAACACAAATTTTTAAATTTATCTTCTGAACTATTAATTCAATAACTCTTTTATTCTCTTTCCTGATTCAGTTAGAATATAAATCCTTCCAAGTTTTTCTTGTTCATTCAAGCATTTTGCTATCTTTTGCTCAACAAACAACCTTAGAATATCACTAACATTATTCAGACCCAGAGCCGTAAGTTTCTTGATTTGTGTAGGAGTCAATGGTTTATCCATTACTTTTATTATCAGAACTCTTTGAGAGCCCCTTATTATCCAAGAGTATAGCTTAACATCTTCTTTTTTCATTATTACGGAATACTTTAGGAATTAAAAGGGATTACACTGAAATTATACCGAATAGTTTAAAAAAGCCTGAACACTTTTGAATTTATGAATAAAAAATTGGTTGCATTAATAATTGCGGGGCTTTTGTTAGTATCAGTTTCAGCACTATATTTTACTCATTTTAATAAAAGTAACATTTCTGTATTGAAAAACTGCCGAGATATTGAGGGTTATTTATGTTCAAGGGAAGGACAATGTGCTTTAACTTGGCTAAAATCAACTGAATCTTATTGTTGCCCAATCAAATGCGGCTCTTGTTCACAGGAGGTATTAGCAAACTGTAGTTCTGATAATCAATGTATCAAAGAGGAATGTAATCAACAAACCAACTTTAAATGTGAATTCAAAAATATAACTCCTTGTGTAGATAATGGAATATGTGAAGAAGGAGAATATATGGGGGAAGTTACTTCTTGTTCTGGATCATCTGGAGCAAGTATAGCGGATAATTTTGAAAGTTCTGACTGCCCAAAGACTTGCGAGGATAATAATTTAGATACGGCAGATGTCTATAATTATACTTCTCAAAAGTGTGAACATTATTCCTGCGAAGATACATATTCCTTTACGAAGATTGATGAAGATACATTTAACATAAGTAATATTTTTGTAACAATGTCTCTTTATGATTTAGGAAACAATGATATAGGAGAATATATTGCGGTTGAAAATCATAGACAACAGAGTTCAACCATTGGGAGTGGATGTAATTATCCAATTTCAGAGTTTAATTCGGGAGATTGTTTGGGATGGTCAATCAGATCAGGTAATGAGCCATACTCTGCTTTTGATTACAAATTTATTGATTCAAACTTTCGTGTTTCTGGTTGGGTTTTTGGTATAAAGAAAGATTCTTTAAAATCCTACGATACGAGTCTAATTAAACTAACTATTCAAATTGATGGTCAAGAAGTTTTTATAAAGAAGGATATTACCCAACTAAAACCCAAACCCATCTTCCTTTTTAATGACCCAAAGAGTTATCAAGATAAGATTTTGCCAGAATTAAAAGATATGATTGGTCAGGATATAAAAGGATATGGTGGAAGTGAAAGTATGACCAATGAAAAGGTTTACTTTATTATGTTTAGCACGACTGATTGGAAAACTTATCAATTTTGGGGTGTTGAAGTTAGAAGAGATAATGGCGAACTCATTAAATATAAAGAAATAGGAAATGATGGTTGCTCTGGTCAGCCAGGTCAATGCCCAAATAATAATGATTTCTGGTGGACGCCAGAAAGATAATTTTACTGTTTTCTTCAATTAGAAAGATATCCTGTAAGTTTGGAAGGGTTTTCCCTTTAAAATAGAAGTTCGAAACTATTTTCTTAGGTGACTTCTCCCGACATCTTCATGACATCTCTCGGCAGGTTTTTGGTCATTCTTGTTGAATTTTATAGCTAATTATTGGCCTTTTGCAAAAACGAACCCAATTTCTCCTTTCTAATCTTCAATATCAAGTTTATTGCCTTATGTAGACTGTTTTCTGCATTTATTTCGTATCTCTGTAATGCTTCACCATTATCTGAAACTTCCGGGCATATATCAAATTCTTTTGTGCTACTTAAATGACGGCTATAAGCAAGAAACTTATTATCTTCTGCTTTTATGTCTGAATTATAAAATTCTTTACATTGAATAGCGGTAATCTTGTTAAGTTTCCATAAAGATATAACCATCCTATTAATCGCAATTTCTTCTATTACATTAGTCGGGTTTAGTTCTTCTCTTAAAGAAGCAGTTAATTTTTGTATTTCTTCCAAATCCTCTTTTTGATTAACCGATTTTGAAGTCAGACCATGAGTTAAAGCATTAAATTTAGTTTTCTCTGTATCTTTCGGGCCCGTACTTAATTTAGCGTTTTGCTTATTTGCTTCTACTTGTGATTCGCTTGCCATTTTCTTACAGAATTTTCTGACCCCCATTCTTATCTTTTTTTGAAAATTCATCAAATGCTTTCTCACCCTTGGAAGTTAAATCGTAAACCTTTTTTCGATTAGTTTTCCCACACATAAATTTATATCCTCTTTGTAGGCTGAGAATTTTATTCCTTTCGGTTGTTTCTTGTACCCATCCAACTTTACGAAACTTGTAAATTGCCCTTGTTATAGTAGTTTCCCCGATATCAAAATTACATTTTCCCCAAATGTCTCTTACCGAGATATTCTTGGTTATATAGATGATTCCTAAAACTTTCCATTCTTTATCTGTGAATGAATACTTCCTTAAATCCCCTGAAAAATCTTCAAGGATTACTTGTGTTCTTATGTTTTCGTACATCGTTTTCGTTGCAAATTGGTGGCGTATTATTATTTTTGAATTGGGACTATTTTGAAATCGACCCCCGAACCCAGTCTGTATTCTATTAATAATATACCTCTAACTAATACAAATAGATTCAAGGTTATCTCCTTCTTTCTATTATACTATCTCAAGTGAAATAATAATCCTCCGCCACGATTTAATTAATATAGATGAAATCATTGTTGATTATCGTTCTGTTTAATTAATTCTTGAAAATAACTTTGAATATCTTTCCAGACTCTCTCACACTCAGTTAATTGTTCATTTTCCATCTTGAATCCCCATTAACTTTTTATTTAAGATAGAATTGATATAAGCAGAACGGGTTGCAAGACCTCTTTCTTTGTCAATAGTCACAATTAATTCGTTACTCAAACTTACTGAAATTGCAGTTTTTCTTACTTCTCGCATAATTAATTGGGAGAAGGATTAAGTTTGCCCTCTTTTTACGCTTTTTCAAGAAAAAGCTTATAGTTTTTAGCTCTTGTTTCAAGAGAATCGAGTTTGATTGTTGGAATTATCTGAGACTCATTTAAGTCTTTTATAGCCTTTTCTAAAGTGCTTGGGCTTATATTAAAGAATTTTGCCCATTCATCTTGAGTACGTGGATTAAAATCATTATTTTTACATACAAGATAACAACACGCACAGATTAATCCCTCTCTTTTTCCAAGTTTGGGGGTTTTAACCCCCTGTTGAAGTTGTATGTTTATTTGATCTTTTAAATAACTTAATGCAATCTTAATACCTGCTTCAAGAACGGCATCTTCCCACCTTAGAGATTGAGAAGAAGAAAAGAAATATTGCTCCTTTGCGAATAAGAAGCTAAACCCTTTCTTATAGTTTTCTTTCCAAGAAGGGTCTACAACATCAATATTTATTGGAACGAACACTTGCTCGAGAATTTTTTCACTAAAAAGATTTGCCTGTTTTTTCAAAGATTCACTAAATAATTTATTTGCACGTTCATAGGTTTCTGGGTCGTTCTCTTCTAATTTTTTAAGAGCAGAAGAACTTTTTAACATCCCTTCTTCATTATTTATTTCTCTACACTTCATCTGAAAATTGGAAAGTTTAGCTAAGATTATGCTCCAAATAACTGCTTTTTTCTCTCTTGTTTGGGGCAAACTTTCATTGGGTTGATAATTTAATTTAACAAACTCATTTAATTGATTGAGTATCTCTTCTTTAACTTCTTCAGGTAATAAGTCTGCTATAATGTTTTCAATATTTCGAATTTCATCAAGGTTTTCTTTTGTTTTTCTTGGAATAGAAAAATTGAGTTTTTTCTTATCTTTCTTATATCCTGAATTAAAATACTTCTCTTCTTTTGAGAAATCTTTGGTATCATCCCCATCATAACTTTCTTTACTATCCTTTTCTGTTTCAGGAATTTTACCCCTAAAGAAAAGTTCATCTCCTTCTATAACAAGCCCACAATTATTACAAATAGTTTCTCCCCTCACATCCTCATAACTGGAATTGTCAATCCCGCATTCTGGACATTTTACCATAAGTTTAATAAGATTTATAGATATATTAATTTAATTACTCTTAGACAGATAAACTTATTAAAAAATGGAAACAAATGAAATTTTAGAGAGGGTTTATTTTGCAGATCTTTTCCTTAGTAGGCAGAACATACCAAGTCTATCTCCTCAAGAATTAAGTGAAAAATTAGATGAAGCCAATGAAAAAGCAGAGACATTATCCTTAGATGAAATTAGGAAGGAAATTAAAAAGAATCCTGTTGATATTCATATTTGGTTACCACGATATACGGGTTATTTCTGTAAAAAGATAAAGGTGAATCCAAATGAGTTATGTCTTGATGACAGTCATGCAGGATATGACTCGAGCCGACGGGGGTTAGATAATATTAATGAAAAAAGAGGAGAGAAACTTAGTAAGATAATGATTAGACACAAAGATAATCCTGAAATTATTAGGAGAAATACTTTTGTATCAGAAAATTTTGATTTATTGATGTCTAAAGGCTGGGTTATCGTAAGGCCTTACAATTCTACTTCATTTGAAGTTATGCTTGGGAATCATCGAGTAATGGTAGCTTGTGCGAAAGGATTAAGGGAGATAAGGGTGCTTTGTTTATGTCAAGAAGATGATTCAGACAAATGTGTAGATTTTAGTTTAATGTCTTAAAAAGCAATATTTATAAAATGTAATCACCTATAATTTATATGGCAATAGATATAGGAACACAACTTGTTATTATTATAATCTTTGGATTTATGGCTCTTTTAGCAAAGAAAAATTCCCCGGAAGTTGCTAAAGTTTTTGGATGGGCAATTCTTGTTTTAATCGGACTTTTCAGTGTAGTAGATATTATTGATTCTGTAGGGTTGATTAAGTTTTAAACATCTCTTCAAAAATTGAAAGCTACTACGCCCCGTCGCACTTCGGTCAGGGCGTCCGCCCATCGTGGCATTTTTAGTGAGAATCTAAAAATGCAAGATTCTCCTTTATATTTCATAAGTTGAGATAGAACAGTATGACTTTTCTGGAATTTTTAAGTTGATTTTCAACGCCCCGAAGGGGCGTTATATCGGCGTGGTAGTTTTGATGGTGGCAGGTTATTCTGAGATAAGGTCTTTACATGGAGAACATTTTTTTATGATTATATGTTTTCCTGACGGAGATTATACTTTCATTATATCTTTAAAACATGAAGAAAGGACCTCCTCTTTCCACTTGTTAAGTAGCTATTCGGTTTGTGTTTGTTATTTCATTTGCTTACCTTTATAGGTAGTTCTTATAAAATACCACCGAATAAAAGAGGTGTTAATATAATCTACTTAAATAAAATATGTTTATATTAACTATTTTCATAAAAGTAATGTTTATATACTACCCTAACATTTATATCCTAATGGAAAAGCAGTATATTATCAAAAAAGAAGTTAATGCTTTCAAGTGCCAAAGGTGTAAGCATGAATGGATACCAAGAGTTAGTATGGGGGAGTTGGAAGGGATTGTAAAAATAGAGCCGATAATATGCCCCGCCTGTAAAAGTCCTTACTGGAAAACTGAAAGAAAAAATAAGAAAAAAGGTGATAAAAAATGAAAAAAGAAGAGACTAATGATATAGTTCAATTTTTGATAAAAAAATTAGAAGAGGTTGGAATCCCTATAAAAAACTGCAAAATTGATGTTACAACAGAAAAATCGGGTAATAAAAGGGGCGATATTTGGATTTCAATAGATAAACAAGGAGATAAAAAATTTGAGAAGAACATTTATTGTTTAATTGAAGCGAAACATAAAAATTCTTCAGTTGGAGATATGGATTGGATAGATGCCATGCGTCAGGGTAAGGAAAAATCAATTAAACAAGGATTAAATTATTATATCGTAACTAACTGTCGGTCTGAAGTAAGAGTTTATAATTCATTTACAGATGAAGAAATTGTATTGGATGGTAAAGTATTAACAAAATTAGTATCTCCAGAAATACTAATAAAGATACAAACACAAACTAATAAAGATAACTCGTATATTTTACATAAAGTAAGTGATGAAATAAAACCCATTTCTGAAAATAAATTCAGAGCAACTTTAAGAAATCTTGCAGATATTTATCGTTCTGCTGGGTTAAAAAAAGGAGATGAAAGAATTGATCCCACAGTAAGTTTCGTTGTTCTAAAGTATATCTCAGAAAAAGAAAAGGAAGACAGAGCATTAAATAAAGTAATAAAATTATGGGATAATTTTAAAGATATAACGGACGAAAGACAAGTTGGAGATTTGAAAGTTGAATTTGAAAGTATGATTAATCTTATTTGGGGAGAAAAGAGTAGATATAAGAAAAATATCTACTCTGATTTTAAGGATTTAATGATATTCCCCTCTAAACTAAAAGATGAGCACTTTAAGAAAATATATAATGAATTAGACGAATATCATTTTCATGGAGCTAACTTTGATTTATTTGGTGCTATTTATGAAGAGTTTGCTTCACAAACCAAGAAAAAAGAATTTGGGGAATTTTATACAAGAAGGCATATAACGGGGGTAGTAGCAAGATTACTTTTAAGGAAAGAAACTAATCCTAGAGAATTAAAGATATGTGATAATGCCTGCGGAACAGGTGGATTTTTAACTGAGGCGTATAAAACTTTAATTATGAATTATTCTTCAAATAATAAATTAACTCCTTCGGCGATAAAGAGATTAAAAGAAGAAGTATTTTGGGGATATGATAACGATGATAAATCTTCTGCAAGAACGAAATTAAATATGTTTTTGGTAGGAGATGGGCATATACATATCTATGAGAATGACTCCCTTGATGCTTGGAATTCTGATGTAGGATATACAGAGAGCAATTTTGATTATATTCTAACAAATCCACCCATGGGGGCTTATGATGGAGAAATTAGTATAGAAGAATTTGATTATACCAATGAAAAGAGATATGAATTAATGTTTATGGAAAAGATTATTCAAGCGACTAAAGAGGGTGGTGAAATTGCTATTATAATTAATGACGGTGCTTTAGAAACTCCTTCAAGAGCGGGTTTTAGAAAAAAAATTTTAGATAATTGTAATATCTCCGCCGTAGTTTCTCTAACAAAATTTGCATTTGCCCCATATACTAAAGAAAAAACTTATGTTTTATTTATGCAAAAAAAGACAAATGATGAAATGGGGGAAATTCAAAAGTTTCCTATTTGGCATTTTATCATTGACTATGATGGTTTTGCTAATAGTGATAAAAGATATAAAACAAAATACCACGATGATTTGCCAGAATTTGAAGAAAAGTTTGATGGAGCAGTAAGTTTAGCTCTTTCTTATGTAAGGAATAAAGACAAGTTTGTAGCTGAAAAGAAGAATTTCGAAAGAGAAGTTAATGCTCGTGAAAAAGAAGAGGGTATAACTGGTTTAAAATGCGGTTATGTAGACATATCAGATATTAATGAAAAAAACTTCTTTAACTTATTAAGCGAACATCATTTAAGACCCTACAAGACTAAAAAAGTTACTTATGATAAATTTATTGAACAAACAAAGAATATAATCTTAGAAATTAAAAAACTTACTGGAGAAGATGATAAAAAATAAGATAGGTAAGATATTTGATTTTATTTCAGAGACAAATTTAACTGAAGAGAATTTTTATGAAATGCAGGGAGATTATCCGGTTTATAGCGGACAGACGTTAAATAATGGAGTTGTAGCAAGTATTAATACTTTTAATCAAAAATCGCCCTGTATTACTTTCACAACATATGGTAGTGCTGGAAAGTTAAGTTACAGAGAAGGAGATTTTACTGTTGGAAGAAATTGTATGGGTTTAAGACCTAAAGAAGAATATCAAGAAAAAATAATTTTAGAATGGTTTTCTTATAAATTTCAAAATTTATTTTTTAAATTAACAATAGGAGACCCAAATGGTCAGAGAAGTCTAAATAAATTAATTCTCGAAAATGTAGAAATGATTATTCCAGATAAAGAAGTTCAAGAAAAAGAATTAGAATTATATAAATCACTTAAAAAATTAATTAATGATATGAATAAAATTAATTTAGACATAGATAACTTAAACAAAGATAATCAAGAGATAAACACTGTAAAAAATAAAGACAGATTAGATAAAATATTTAAAATGGTTGGGGGAAATAGTGGTTTAACTGAAGAATTTATTTATTATAACTCTCCTTCAAATAATGAAGAAAAAATTGCTATCCTTTCAAGTGCTACACTGGAAAATACTTTTATGGGTTTTATCTCAAGAAACGCGCAATTAAATAAAGAAAAAATAAAAATATTTAATACTCCTTGCATTTTGATAGCAAGAAATGGTTATGCTGGAACTATGACTTATATGGATAAGGGGGAGTTTACTACAAATGACCACGCATATATTTTAACTATCAGAGATGAATGGAAAGATAAACTTAATATTCGTTGGTTTATTTATCAATATCAAGGTTTATTTTATAATTTAGTTACTTCGAAGAGTGATAATGCTACATTTAACAAGGAATATGCAGAAGCCCAGATAATTAAACTTCCCAATAAAGAGGTTCAAGATAAAATAGCTGAAAAATTAATTTTAATTGATGATATTAGAAAACAAATTAATCTTTTGACAGAGAAAGCAAGTGAATTAATAGAATATGAGATTGTTAAATGACATTCAGAGATGAGATAATAAAACATTTTATGCTTAGAGCTAAAAAAGGACTTGGAATCAGAAGCGGACTTGACAAATTTAAGGATGCCGACGTTCTAATAAATTGCTGGATTGCGTTTGAAGCTTTCAGTTGCGATAGATACAAAAAAGATGGAGTTGGAGAGAGAATTGCTAATTTCTGCACTGCTTTTGAAAAGGAGTATAAAAACAATTATGCTAAGTTGCCTGATGTTTCAAGAGAGAATGTTGAAGCATTAAGTAAAAAAACTATTGGAGATATGCGACCAAGCCATCTTACAGACAAACCAAAAAAGATCACGGATATTAAAGACTTGAAACAAGTTATGGAAGTTATTTATCAGGTTAGAAATAATCTATTTCATGGAGGAAAAAATCCTGCTGGAAATGATGACGACTTTGAAAAAGTCAGACTTTCAGCTAATGTTTTCTATCAAATTTTAGAGAGATATTTTATACAATCTGGTCTTTCTTGGTAAAATTAATTATACTTAACGCTCTCTTAACTAATAATAATATTTATAAAAGAAAATATTTATTCTTTATAGGTAAAAATGGAGATAATTTGTTTTAGAGGAAAAGGCGATACTGGAAAAAGCACAATAATCCAGAGAATCTTAAATGAATTCTTCAATATAACACTAATCCCAAAAAAGAAAAAAGATTTCTGTTTAATCTTTCCATATAAAACAAAAATGATTGGAATTTGTAGTGATGGAGATAAACCTTCTGTTTTAGAGAAATTAGAAGAATTGAAAAATGAGGGATGCGAAATACTCATCTGTGCAAGTAGGACAAAAGGGGAGCTTTTTGAGGGCATATACCAAATGGATAAAAATGTTAAACCTATTATATGTTTAGGAAAGAAAAAAAGCCCTAAATGGTTTAAAGTAAAAGAAAACAAGAAAAGAATTAGAGAATTTAAAAGGATTTTTAATGCATATTTTTAAAAGTCCCAAACTGAGATGGAACAATAAATAATACTATTTAAAAATAATGAATACACTTACTATCTGATGCGTTACTTATCACTTAAGTTACCAATTTACTTTTTATTAATTATAATCCCATTTGTTCTTACAACACAGGGTATTAACATATTAACAGTAATCATATCTTTTGCAGTAGCAGGAATAGTAACTATCTTGGAAATATTCATTAGAAGACTTGATTAAAATAAAAGCCACGATTACTTAACAGAACCGATTAACAAAACATTTAAATTAGAAAACCCAAACTTATTCTTAATTGTTCAACTTCACCAATTGGAAGCTGTTTGAATTGGTCTAAAAGAGATAATAGTTCTGGAGATCTTAAACTGAAAAAGTTTGCTATCCGATATATTCTTTTTTTTACAAGCCACAAGATAGTCTCCAAATCAGATAAATTTATTGCATCCTTGTCTGGCTTTAATGCTTCTAAATACAATGGAAAAACAGAACCATAAAATTGTATTTTTGAGTTAGTCATTATTGATGCCGATTGAGAATCCCAGATTATATACGGGTGAATATACAGATTTGGTGGCTCATCTAATACTGAAGAAAATATGAATCTGTTGGCTTTTTCTGCTATATAGATAAATTTCTTGACATAAATCTTTTCTTTTTCTAGTATTTTACATATTAATTCAACATCTTTATCTCTCCATAACTTACTAACAAAAATATATATGTTCTTATCTTTTAAATGTGAAGAAAGTTTAACAATTCTATCGGCTAATGTATTCAAATCCTTTTCTTCAAAATATATTCTGTCTAATTCTCTAATAGAACCATCGGGCCTTTTCATACATTCTTTTGTATAGCCAATATTTTTGTATATTTCAATTAAATCTTCAGTTATTCCATCGCCAGATAGGTTGATGCTTATCCCAAAAAACTTATCTTTATCTGTTTCATTTATATCTGAGAGATAGAGAAAACCATCTACATTACTAGCACACCTACTATCCAGAAAAATTGGTTCTTTATTAGTTTTCTTTAATATCTCTATAATTAGATTAGCCTTGCCGAATGGCAAGATATTGTTACCCGCCGCCTTTGAAGAACTAATGAACTGTGAAGGTATTTCTTTCTCAATAAAATATTTTTTATATTCTTTGTATACCTTATCTATTTTTTCATCTGCGCCAAAAAAGAATATAAATATGTCCTTATTTTGAAATCTACTTGTTGCTAGCTCTCTTACATTATCCATATCATCGAATACTACTGGTGACTTTGAAAATAAAGGCAGTATCTCTTTCTTTATTAATTCAAACCTACTTTTTTCTGAAGATGCACCATCAATAAAGAAGACAGGTATTTTATTTACAGCACCAGTATTCCTTTTTAATAGTTCATTTCCTATAGCATTGTACTGCCCGAATTTTTCAATACCCGAAAGTTTACTTTGTCCAATATCGGGGTTTGTTCCAAATGTCCAATCAGTTATGTCTATTTCGCCTATTGAAGAAGATTTCTTAAATAATAGACCTACATCAATCTCATTTGGCAACATATTAAACAATTCAATTGTTGCTTTTATTGCTGGAATAAGCTCTCGTGTTTTATTTGGTTGAATCGGATATTTCCATCTATTATCTGGCAGGAAAGAAATAAAGTATCTTCCAAATTTATTGGACCGATATAATCTATAGCGAATTGGTACGTTATTATATGTTATAATGGAAGATTTTCCCTCTTCTTTTTTGAATTGAATAGCATTTCTCTTGCAAAAATTATCAAGGATACCATCTAATTTTTTATATAAGTCCTGGTAGGTCCACCCATCGTCCTTTTTGGTGCTTGGCGATTCAAATATGGTCGCTATTTTCATCAATCAATTGGGTGCTTTTTGTTTATATACTTTTGTCTCCATAAAAGAAGAGTTACTATTATTACACCATTTATTAAGATGAATATGACAGGATTATTGGAACAATCCACAATAAATTTTATAATGGGATAAGATGATGCATTAGATAATAGGTATAACGATTTTGGTATTAAAACTAAAATTAGCTCCATTATAGAAAAGATTAATGCTAATAGCCATAAACTTGGGTTAAATTCTATCCCCCATACTTTTATCTTAATACAATTTGCAACCCCCCTTATAGTAAAATTATTTTCTTGCTTAATATATGCCTTTGCAAAAGTAGAGATATATCTTTCTTTTTCAGTTTCAGGTATATAAAGTCCATTACCGGAAATTGCTTTCAATATAACCGCGATTTTAATAAGCCTTCCTTGGACAGTAGGACTCTGAGAAGGAGAAATGTTTATTTTTTCTTCAAGAGCTTTTTGTCGGGTATAATATTCCAGTCTGTTTTCTTTTGTCTTTTCATCATCTTTGGCTATTTTTATCCTATAATAAAGTAAATTTAGAGCTAATTCAATCTCATTTTCATTTTTAATTTCTATAATCTTGGCTCTTCCCAAATAGAACAATGAAAGAACATTATGGATATATGTTTCTTCTCCAACCGGAGGATTATATTCATTTAAGAAATTTTTAATATTATCAGACTGTATACCGGATACATGTTCATTATGGTCTAATAGCTTAAGCAAGAAAATGTGGAAAAGGCAGTTTAACAGTAATTTTCCTTTTGATGAATCTCTTGTTTGCAGATAATCCCCTATTAATTCGTTTATTTTTTTAATATTTTCTCTTACACCACTATTTTTATTCGAAATCTCATCAAAAATAATTTTGGCCATAAAATCATATTCTTTTCTATAATCCTCAAATTTAATATATGATTTTTCTTCTAATAATAAAGATTTAAGAGCCCTGTAATAGTTTTCAGATAAGTCAAAATCTTTTGCAGACTTAGAAATATGAAATACTAATGAATTAAGACTGCTTATTTCTTTTAAAGCCATTTTCCACTCTTTTTTGTTGTAGTTCATATGGATTGGCGCTTTAAAATCCTTTTCATAATCAAAAAAAGGTTTTCATTTATAAGTCTCCATTTGTATAGTTCTGCAAAAAAATGTGCATTTTCCATAGATTGCGCAAGCCTACATCAAGTGTGTTATATGATAATTAGTACACATCGCTGTTGAACTTATCATATAACAATTAGGTAAAATACTTCCTCCTTTCTTTTTTTCTTGCTTGATAAGCTTGTTCTGGAGTTTGTTCATCTAAACTCAT
>Ga0247842_10004912_pt1 | contig 16285 bp, 15 predicted proteins | sample LaCruzMarch2015__3_FD_192411 | JGI IMG/M metagenome (GOLD analysis project Ga0247842, IMG submission 192411) | Freshwater microbial communities from meromictic Lake La Cruz, Castile-La Mancha, Spain - LaCruzMarch2015_19m | ecosystem: Environmental > Aquatic > Freshwater > Lake | place: Spain...
ATATCCTGAACATCCTCAAATCCCGAACTGACTGGGAGGGACACTTCTCTGTCATTGAAGAGAAAAGAATCCGCATGAGACCGCTGCCCTCATGAAAAAAAAACGCTAAATGATAGTTTAATTCCACCATAACCAATACCATAACAGTGTTCATGGCGGTTTGCCACAAGAACCCATGGATACGACATATCCATAGCAGGAATATCTCATGCCACCCGACCACCCCGCCCTCCGCGTCAGATATCTCGGCAAGCGATATATCATCGGCGGCTCGCAGGAAAATTATCTCACAATCCGCGATGCAATTGTTAATTTCATGAAGGTGACATTCAAGTGATTCAACCGGGCTCCTCCTTCAGACGAGTTCTTGAGCGCTCAAAGGATGTGTCGTTCGATTTGGATCAGGGAGAGGTTATGAGGATTATCGGGCGGAACGGAGCGGGGAATAAGATCAATTATACCCGAAACACCGACACTACACAAACAACATTCTTGAAAAAAAAGATAGGGATTTCTCTATGAAAATTGTCTCAATTATCGGTGCCCGCCCCCAATTTATTAAATGCGCTCCACTTTCCCGTGAATTACGAAAAGAACACCATGAAATTATTGTTCATACCGGGCAGCATTACGATCTTGAAATGTCGGACATCTTTTTTACAGAACTGGCTATTCCCCCACCGGATTACAATCTAAATGTTGGTTCCAGCAGTCATGGAAAACAAACAGGAGAGATGCTGGAGAAGATTGAACATATCCTCATAAAAGAAAAACCCTATCTGGTAATCGTATTCGGCGATACGAACTCAACCCTTGCCGGTGCACTTGCAGCTGTGAAACTGCATATCCCCGTTGCCCATGTAGAAGCCGGGCTCCGTAGTTTTGATCGGTCGATGCCTGAAGAAATAAACCGGATAGTAACAGATCATCTTTCGGATCTTCTCTTCTGCCCGACGCAGACCTCTATTGACAATCTTGCACGGGAAGGGATAACAAATGGAGTTCATCTTGTCGGCGATGTGATGGTGGATGCGCTGGAGTATAACCGGAGTATTGCTGAAAACAAATCTGAAATTCTCAAACGCCTTGGTCTCATCAAGAACACCTACTTCGTAATGACCGTTCACCGCCCGTTTAATACCGATTCACGGAAGAATATGGAAACAATCATTTCTGCAATTGGGGAATCGGGCAGGACTACGGTCTTTCCAGTTCATCCCAGAACCCGAAAGTACCTTGAGGAATATGGTTTGTGGAAAAACATGCCTTCGAATATTGTTGTCACGGAGCCTCTTGGGTATCTTGACATGCTCCTGTTGATGAGTCATGCGGAAAAAATCCTGACCGATTCCGGCGGAATGCAGAAGGAAGCTTATATCCTTGCAGTGCCATGCATTACTTTAAGAGATACAACTGAGTGGGTGGAAACTCTTGAGGGGGGGTGGAACGTGCTTGTGGGGGCTAATGAATACAGAATTTCAGATGCAATCCGCAGAAAGCATCATGATCGCGAGCAAAAGAATATTTTCGGAGAGGGAATGGCAGCACATAATATTGTACGAATAATCCCACATACATGTGATAAGGTATGAAAGAAATACCACTGACTAAACCCTATTTCGATGCGGATGAGATCAAGGAGATTAAGGGGGTACTTGATTCAGGGTGGGTAAGCCAGGGTCCAAAAGTGAAAGAGTTTGAAGAGGGTGTTGCCCGAAAAATCCGGTCAAAACATGCCATCGCTGTCACGAATTGCACTGCTGCACTTCATCTTGCTCTCCTTTGTTCTGGGGTATCGCGAGGAGACGAAGTGCTGGTTGCGGATTATACATTCCCTGCAACAGGTCATGCGGTTCTTTATTGCGGAGCAAAACCCATTTTCGTTGACATCAATCCTCATACTTATAATATGGATCCAGAAAAAATTGAAGCGCTTATCACAGACAGTACCCGGGCAATCATTCCGGTGCATACGTTTGGACAACCTGCCCGAATGGATGAGATTCTGAAAATTTCACGCATCCATAATCTAACGGTTATTGAAGATGCAGCATGTGCACTGGGGGCACAATACAAAGGGAGGTATGCAGGAACAATTGGAGATATCGGCTGCTTCTCATTTCATGCGAGAAAAGGCATAACAACGGGTGAAGGTGGGATGCTTGTTACCAATAACGACGAAATTGCAGCAAAAACCCGTCATTTGTCAACATTCGGTATGAAATCTGCATGGGAGCGAGAGCTAAAGAAGAGAATTTCTGTTCCTGAATTTGTCAATGTAGGGTATAATTACAAAATGAGTGACATTACTGCGGCAATTGGTGTTGCCCAATTACGGCGGATAGATCAAGTTATTGAAAGAAAACGAACACTCGCACACTACTGGGACGAACGATTGGATGAAATTGAGGGAATTGACAAACCCTATATTGATTCCGATACCATTTCGATCTATCAGAGTTATGTGGCACTTCTCAATCCAACCATTGACAGGAATAAAATGATCCAAGATCTTTTGTCGAGAGGCATTCAGACGCAAATTGGAACATATGCATCGCATATGCAACCTGTGTATCACGCACCTCAAACATGTCCCTGCTCCAAAGATGTATTTCATAGGGCAATTTCCTTACCGATGTATTATGCAATGCAGGAATCGGTTATTGATGAGGTTGCTGAAGCTATTCAACAGACTATTGGAGGATGTTAATGAGTCTCAAAAATAAATCAGTACTCGTTACTGGCGGAGCCGGCTTTATAGGGAGCCATCTTGTGGATGCCCTTATCCGGGAAGAACCTGAAAAAATTGTAGTTGTTGATAATTATTTCCTTGGAGATAATAGTAATCTTTGTGAAGCAAAAAAAGCATATCCGACATTAAAGATCTATCCTCAGAACGCAAAAGAATTCGACCGGATGAAGGAAATCATAAATTCAGAATCAATTGATGTCGTATTCAATCTTGCTGTTATTCCGCTTCCAACTTCACTGGAAAAACCAGAATGGACTTTTCGGGAAAATATTGAAATTGCAATGACTATGTGTGAGTTTGCACGGATGGACGCGTTTGACACGCTTATTCATTTTTCATCTTCTGAAGTATATGGATCATGTGTCTTTGATCCAATGAACGAACAGCATCCTTTAAATGGAACCACAACATATGCCGCGAGTAAAGCAGCATCGGATTTACTTGTTCTCTCATATTGCCGTACCTTTGGAATTGACATATCTATTATCCGTCCATTCAATAATTTTGGACCAAGACAGAACCAAAAGAGCTATGCAGGTGTTATTCCTTTAACGATCAATAGAATCCTGTCAGGTAGTAATCCTGTCATCTATGGGGATGGTAAGCAAACGCGTGATTATCTCTATGTTACAAATACAGCGAATGCTGCAATTCAGATTTATAACTCAAGCAATACACGAGGCAATGTTTTAAACATTGCCAGTGGAGTGGAGATTACAATTGAAAAAATAATCACTTTAATTGCTAAACACCTTGGATACACTGATAAAATTATCTATGAACCTGAACGACTTGCCGATGTTCGAAGACACATTGCATCAATCTCACTCGCAGAGAACTTGATCGAGTTTAAACCATTGGTAGCCTTTGAGGAGGGTTTGCAAAACACCATTGATTGGTACAGAACTCAATATGCCAACAGATCGCAATTAATACATTAATATCTCAAAGTAATGATTTAAAGTCGGATTGAGCGAGAATGATTGATACTCACGTAATTTTTATTGGAAGCAAACATCTTGGTAAAGAAGCACTTTCTTTAGTCTATTCTCTTGCACCCCATAATCTCAAGGGTATAGTTACCTTAAATGATTCTCAGGATTCCCGAAGTGTCCTTTCGGATATTTCCACCTTTGCTGAAACGCACAATATTCCCATAGAAATTGTTACTTCAAAGAGTGATTGTGATACAATTCTCGAGCAGATGAATCCGGACTTGTGTATTGTTGTCGGGTGGTACTGGCGTTTTAGTAAACATATCCTGGATAAAATCCCGTGTGGCGTGATTGGCGTCCATGGATCGCTTCTCCCGAAATTCAGAGGCGGTGCTCCGGTAGTCTGGGCAATCATAAATGGAGAATCTGAAACAGGAGTGTCACTATTTACAATTAATGAAGGATTGGATGAAGGAAATATCTGGGGTCAAAAAGTAGTTCCAATTAGTTGTAATGATTATATAAGCGATGTTCTTCAAAAAATTGAAAACGCATCACTCGATTTGCTGCGTGAGAAATATATTGATATACTCCAAGAAAATGCAAAATCGATTCCACAGGCAGAATATGGAGCAACATATTGTGCCCTTCGCGTCCCTGATGATGGGCGAATCAGATGGGATCTCCCGGCGCATGTGATATATAATTTTATTCGTGCACAATCACGACCATATCCCGGTGCATTCACAATCTGGATGGGGAAAAAAGTCACGATATGGCAGGCTTCATTACGGGATTTTATCTTTTACGGAGTACCAGGTCAGATTGCACGAATCAACTTGGAAGGTGTCTATGTTATATGTGGTGATAACCGCCCACTATTATTACATGAGATACAAATTGATGATGAAAAACCAGTTAATTCAAATGAAGTACTTAGATCTATAAAGATAAGGTTTGTATGATATTATCAAACAATGTTCCCCAACCCAATGATTATCACTTTGAAGATTTTACGGAAGAAAAATATCGATATTTGATGAAATTGGCAAAATTGAAATACAATTCCATTTCTTTTTCAGAATATAAAAATCTTGGAAATAGCATGCTATTGCGACACGATATAGATTTTTCTGTTCATCGTGCCTATAAATTCGCAAAGATCGAATCCGAGGAAAATATACAATCCACCTTTTTTCTTTGGATGCACTCTCCATTTTATAATTTATTTGAAGAAGAAATATTTGATTTAGTACACAAAATTATTGATTTAGGGCATAATATCGGACTACACTTTGATGCTGGGTTTTATGAACTACGAAACCTGAAAAATGAAGATATTTTTGATTATCTTGGATATGAAAAATCAATACTTAAGCATTTTTTTGGAAAACAGGTTGTGGCATTTTCATTTCACAACCCTTCTGACTCAATACTATCGGAGTATCGGGCTGATTGTTATTTAGGGATGGTCAATACCTATTCAGAATATATTCGAACTAATTATGAGTACTGCTCTGATTCCAATGGGTACTGGAGATTCAAACGTTTACAAGATGTGTTAAAGCAGCCAGAGTGTAATAATATTCACATCTTAGCGCATCCGGAGTGGTGGACACCTGAAGTCTCGTCTCCTCGAGAGAGAATTAGTCGTTGTATTGTGGGGAGAAGCAGAAAGCAGCATGAATGGTACGATAATATGCTAAAAACAATTGGGAGGCTCAATGTTCGAAAATGAAATGATTGTTACATGTGGATATTGCCTTGTTATGGGGTCTCATAAATATTGGATGAACAATGTGATATTATGATTAATTCAGACTCCATTATCCTAGCCCCGTTAATATCTGATGATATTCCAATATTATTTCAGTGGATCAATGATCGGGAAATCGTTCTCCTGAATGCTCCCTACAAACCCGTGTATGAGAATGCGCATAAGCAATGGTTTGAAAAGATACAAGAAAGGACAGATTTGGTAATTTTGGGCATTCGACATAAAGAGAGTAACAAATTAATTGGATCCTGTCAACTCCTGAATATTAATTATATACATCGTTCAGCAGAATTACAAATTAGAATAGCCGAAAAATCAGAGCAAGGATTGGGATTTGGAACAGCAGCAATACACTTGTTAATCTCTCATGCCTTTATTGATCTAAATCTGAATCGCATATCTGTTCAGGTTTTTTCAACTAACGTTAGAGCTCTTTACGTTTATGAGAAAACCGGTTTTAAAAAAGAAGGCATTTTACGGCAGGCTGCATTTATCGATGGTCAGTATATTGATATTATTGTATTGGGATTACTCAAGGCAGAATATGATCGATAGAAAAATTATTGCGATTCACCAGCCGAATTTCTTCCCGTGGTTGGGCTTCTTCAATAAAATAGCCCGTGCAGATATTTTTATTTTATTAGACCACGTTCAAATGCCGAAAACCGGGGGAACCTGGATAAATCGTGTCCAATTGTTATTCAGTGATGGAAAACCACGATGGGTAACAGTTCCAATCAAGCGGACATATCATGGATTTCAAAAAGTAACGGATGTCCAGATTAACTCCACAACACAATGGCAGAAAAAATTTCTAAAAACCCTCTGGGCAAATTATGGCAGGTCACCATATTATCATCAGATAATTACATATCTTGAACCCCTCATTCTGAATGATACAGATAATTTAGCGGAATTCAATATTTCAGCAATTAAGATGTTGAATCGAAAATTAGGGCTGACCCCCCAAATTGTGCGAAGTTCGGAGTTCCCCCTCGACGGCACATCAAATGAAATGTTGATTGCCCTTGTTCAGGCTGTCGGGGGAACGGCATATCTTTGTGGGGGGGGTGCTTCAGATTATATGGATGATAATAAATACGCTTCGGCGGGTGTTGATCTAATCCACCAGAATTTCCAGCACCCGGTATATCATCAGATTGGAAACCATGATTTTGTTACAGGACTTTCCATTATAGATGCCTTAATGAATGTCGGTTTTGAGGGAGTAAAAGATCTCCTGAATCGTTAATTCCCCTTGAAGATATCGTCGTATCCATTTAGCAATTATTGAAACCGTGGAAATGACTTGATCGGAAAAGATAAAAGGCAAACGGCAAACCTTTAAGAATAATATATAGTACCCTTGACTTTACAACAGTAAGTCCGATGGACTTTTAACTAGTGTGCAAAGACAATAATCTAAACAGGATTAGAGATCACTTTTTATGGATCAGCGAATTTAAAATAATATTCAGTAACCCCATGACAGAGACGACATCCGATTACGAACTAGTCATCCAACCAAGATATGGTTTTTTTGACCTGAATTGGAAAGAACTGCTAGAGTACCGTGAACTCCTCTTCTACCTTGCACTACGGGAAATCAAGATTCGGTACAAGCAGACTCTCATGGGGGCATCCTGGGCAATACTTCAGCCATTCTTCACCATGATCATCTTCACCCTCATTTTTGGCAGGATTGCCCAAATGCCATCAGAGGGGATCCCATACCCGCTCTTCTCCTACTCAGGACTTCTCCTTTGGATCTATTTCCAGACCTCAATTACCTCATCAGGAAACAGCCTTGTGGGCAATGGCCCTCTTCTTTCTAAAGTATATTTACCAAGGATCTTTCTCCCGACTGCGCCCTGCCTTGCCCACCTTGTAGACTATGGGGTTGCGATGAGTATTCTTGTCGTGATGATGGTGTATTATCAGATGATGCCGACATTCACAGTCCTCCTCCTTCCGGTAATTGTCTTCCTGACGCTCCTCCTTGCAGCAGGGATGGGCTACTGGCTCTCTTCCATCGCGGTAAAGTACCGTGATGTCGGGTTTGCCCTCCCGTTTTTCATCAGTATGCTGATGTTTATTTCACCGGTGATATACCCAACAACCATGCTCGGGAAGGATCTGCAATGGCTTCTTGCTCTCAATCCTCTCACCGGGCTTATCAACGCACACCGGGCCGTCCTGCTTTGCCACGTTCCGGTAGATTATGTTGGACTTGCGATATCGGCGACAATTACAGTTATGATCTTTACGAGCGGTATCCTATACCTGCGCCGGACGGAAAAGTACTTTGCGGATTTGATCTAAATGCCAGCATCGACTAAGAATAAACCAATCATTGAAGTGAGTCATCTCTCAAAAGAGTATGTGATTGGTGTAGAGAAAACTTATAAGACACTATCTGAGTGTGCCACCAACCTGATGAGACACCCCCTCACTACCCTCAAAGACACAATTAAACCTAAGAACACTTTTTGGGCACTCAAGGATATCAACTTCGCTGTCGACCATGGAGAGGTGATTGGGATCATCGGCAGGAATGGTGCCGGCAAGAGCACGCTCCTTAAGGTACTCGCTCGCATTACTCACCCCACCGAAGGTAAAGTCTATCTTCGTGGGCATGTTGGGAGCCTCCTTGAGGTTGGGACCGGCTTCCACCCGGAACTCACCGGGCGGGAGAACATCTACTTCAATGGTTCCATCCTTGGGATGAAAAAGAAGGAGATCGATGACAAGTTTGACGAGATCGTGAAGTTTTCGGGTGTCGAGAAGTATTTAGACACCCCAGTGAAGCGATACTCAAGCGGCATGAATGTCCGGCTTGCATTCTCAGTAGCCGCGCACCTTGATCCTGAGGTACTTCTCGTGGATGAGGTGCTCGCGGTCGGAGATGCTGAATTTCAGAAGAAGTGCCTGGGGAAGATGAAAGATGTTTCAAAAACCGGAAGGACAATAATTTTCGTCAGTCACGATATGAATGCAATTCGGAATCTCTGCCAGCGGACGATCTGGCTCAAAGACGGTAAAATACACCGATCAGGAGATGTATATGAAATCACATCCGCGTATCTGAAGGATTCCCTATACGCAAAGACATTGTCTGATATCCCTACACTGATCGACGCTCTCCCTCCTGATTCTTCAATAAAATTTTTAAATATTCAAGTTATCCAATCAAACCTGCCGACAAATACTATCTTAAATGGAGAACCGTTTGAAATAATCATCAATTACTTGGTCCTTCAACGCACAATTGGGCTCCGTATTTTTTTTGATCTTTATGATGAGCGGGAAAATCTTATAATAAGAACATATCATGATGATGGAGCAGAGGCAATTCAGATTACAGAGATCGGGGAATATTGCTCAATCTTAACTGTACCCGCCAATATATTGGCTCATAGGAATTATGAGGTGTGTATCGGGGCAGTGATTTTTAATAACCGTTGTTGTACCGGTGCACCGGGTGAAGGAGTGAGAATACCCATTCACGTTGAGTCTTCGAATAGTATCAATAAAGGCTATCCGGAAAATGCACACCAGTATCGGCCGCTATTACAACCTATAATTCCTTGGAAAACAAAACAATGTAAGGCAAATATATCATGAAATTTTTTTCAAGGAAATCAAATATAAAAAGGCGGGTTCTTTTTGTTGGTCATTGCTATTATCATACGTGGTACCTGTCATGTGAACTGCGAAAGCTTGGTTGGAATGCAGATGTTCTCAACATAGATGGCAACGAAGCCAGTCAGAAATATTACCATGGCGAAGATTTTAGGTTCAGATATGGGGGGAAACGAAATAAACTGTATCAACTGTTCTTTTTTTTCAAATCCCTGTTTGTTTATGACATCTTCCATTTCAGTAATGCACATGCATTGAGATTTGGAGATTATATTCATGAAATATTTAAAAATTATTTCGGCGAGTATTCAGAAATCAAATTATTGAAAAAACTAGGGAAAAAAATTGTATATTCCAATAATGGCTGCCTTGATGGGGTTTCACAAACATCATTTTCACAATGGGGACCGGAAAATGTATGCGACATCTGTATCTGGAAAAATCATCCTGAAATATGCAGTGATTCACGGAACCTTTCCTGGGGAAAAATCCGGAATGAACTTGCCGATTACCAGATCGCGTGCGGGGGCAACCGGGCAGATTATAATGACGATCCGCGGATTCATGAAGTACCGGAATTTTATTGCATGGACTCTGCGTTTTTATATCCGGATTTAACCATCCCCCCTGAGTATCAATTGCAATATCCCAAAACTACGGTAAAAATATACCATTCTGTAGGTAATTTTGAATCAAGAACCGATGGAGAAAATAAAAAAAATATAAAATGTACTCATATTATCATTCCGCTGATTGATCGACTCAAATCAGAGGGTTACCCGGTTGAGATGATCTTTTTTACAGACATCCCGAGTAAAAACATCCGATATTACCAAGTTCAGGCAGATATTGTTGTAGATATGCTGACGTATGGTTGGTTTGGTGCAAATATCCGTGAGGCAATGATGCTTGGTAAACCTTGTATTTGCTTCCTTCGTCCGGAATGGTTGGAAAGTGTAAAAAAAGAAATCCCGGATTATGTCAAGGAGTTACCCATAATAAGTGCAACACCGGACACTATTTATTCAGTACTAAGAGACTTAATTGAACATCCAGAGAAACAGATGGAGATAGGAAGACGCTGTCGTGAGTTTGCTGTGAAATGGCATTCTGCTGAAGCAGGAGCGAAAAGATTGGACAGGATTTATTCGGACTTGTTACACGAATAATACTATTTAAATTCAGACAGAACGAATTACAATAATGACAAGGGAAATATCACAATGAGAAATACAACGATACCCTCGGTTTCATTAGGATTTTTCATTTTAATCTATAGTCATCTGAGTTATACTATGATACTGTAAGGGATAATTTTGAGATCACTAACCAACCTAGTAAAAAAAATAAAAAAAATTGGGAATCGACTTATTGGAATCCATCAAAATATTCCATATCATTTGCGACAAGATTTTGCATACCCCCCAAAGGTCATCTATATTGCAATCAATAGCACATGTAATCTCCACTGTAAGATGTGTGATGTCGGACAGCAGCAGAAGGAAACTCAGTTTTACCGGAACATGGTGGCTTCGAAAAAAGAAATCCCATTAGAACAACTAAAAAATCTCATAGACGAAGTAAAACATTACAAACCCATCATCGCGGTCACTTCAACCGAACCTCTGCTTTACCGCGATCTCACGGAGTTCGCGCAATACGTTATAAGTAATGGGCTCGAGATCCAGATCACCACTAATGGGTATTTACTCCAGGAATTTTCGGAAGAGATTGTAGAAAACAAGGTCAATGTCATTTACGTATCTCTTGATGGTCCAATGGAGATACATAACGTGATCCGAGGGCGGGATGATTCCTACCAGAGATCATTACAGGGAATTATTAAGATTATTGATCTCAAAGAAAAACATCAGAAAAAACTTCCGGAGATCCGGATAAATTATTCGATTTCAAATTATAATTATTATGCACTCACAAAATTCATGGAAGAAATCAAGGGGTTGAAACTTGGAAGTGTATCATTCTCCCATTTGAATTTTGTTACAAGTGAAATGGCGCAGGAACACAATAGGATTTATGGATCCGTCTTTCCCGCAACACCAAGTAGTATTTCATCAGTGAATCTGTCAGAAATTGATACTGACCTTCTCTATGATCAAATTCAAGAAGTAAAACATACATGCCTAAATTGTTCGTTTACACCTGATTTGACCCGTGATCAGCTTTCCGTCTTTTACCAGAAACCAGAAGTTTTCCTAAAAAAACATAATTACTGCAGGATACCTTGGAATGTCGCCCAGATATTCGCAAATGGGGATGTCGGCGTATCGACCCGGTGTTTTAATATCACATTTGGAAATATATATGAAGAAAATTTTTCAAAAATATGGAATGGAGAGAAGATGAAAAATTTTCGGAACTATCTATTAAGATCTGGCGCATTCCCTGCCTGTTCACGCTGCTGTGGGGTGTTCTAAATCAAAAACCTTACAAAAACTATAGATGAACTTGCAGTCTGGATGGAATCAGAGAACTTGAGAAGCTTTGACCCATTCGACCTCCAGTCGGAAAAACTTGTGATTAAACTTTCAGGATTTCTACCAGAAAAAGTCCTGCAAGTGGGATTATATCCACTGAAAAGATTTCCCCTGCTATATCATCCATTCATCACCAAAAAAAAGGCGGCAACTTCGTCAGCACTGTATGCAAGCGCCTGCTGGATGATGGGATGGAATGTGAAAGCCGAGAAGGAACTGGGGTGGCTGGAGGCACACGCTTGTGCAGGATATTCGGGATTCTGCTGGGGACTTCCGTTCGACTGGATGATGCGAAAAGATGTCATTGCAAAAGTCGGGACACCATATTCAACGATTATCATCTATATGGTCGATGCATTTCTTCGAGGCTACAAAATAACGGGAAATAAAAAATACCTTGACATCGCTCTTTCGACGGCAAATTTTTTCGAAAGAGATCTTACGCGGACATTCGATGATGGACACCGTATATGCCTGAGTTATTCGCCGCTGGATGACTTGCGCGTAATCAATGTTAATTCCTATGCCGCAGCAAACCTGTATACTGTATACAATTACACAAAAGAGGAGAATCTCCGGATTCTAGCCGATAAATTGATCCAGTTCGTAGTGTCGGAACAGAACCCCGACGGGAGCTGGAATTATTTCAGCCGACTGGAGAAGCGGGAGAACTGGATAGACTCGCTCCACCAGTGCTATATTATGGAGAATCTGTTCCGATGTTATCTTGTAAATAACGATTCAAAAATTTTAAATTCTGTTGAAAAATCATTAGATTTTTTTATTGAAAATTTTATCACTAAAGATGGACTGATTTCCAAGTACCCTATTAACCAGAAATTCTTTATGGGAACACGTTACGAACTAATGGATATCGCTGAATCGATCACACTTTTCTCGCTCCTTAACTTGAAAGAGTACGCGGATAATGTTCTGGAGACCCTCTTTGGGAAATTCAGGATCCCTGGCAAGCCTTTTTTCTATTCGTACCTTGTAGGAGGCAAGGGTACAACCACCCCGTTTATACGATGGGGCGAAGCTCAGGTGCTGTACTCATTAGCATTTTATCAGACGACATTTCTTAACAATAAAACCATGAGGGATCGTATTCCATGAAAATTGTGTTCATCGCCCAGAGCGAGATCTTCCGCGATCCCCGTGTCCTCAAGGAAGCAATCTCTGCGAAAAACGCGGGGTGCGAAGTTATTGTACTCTGTTTTGGCACTGCAACCGACATTTCGGAGAACTACCAGGGAATCGAGATCTGGAGAATCCCCAACAAGATAAACAGATTCCAACCGATATACCGGAAATGCATCAAGGGGATTAAGAGACTGTTCAGGATAAAAACTGTGGAACCTTTAACGAAAACGTACGAAATAAACTATTCAGCAAATACGAAGTTTTTTTTTCCAATTGTATTCGCGTTCGTAATGTATGTTCTCTCAAATTTCCTGTTTTTTATCGAGACACGGAAAGTCCACGCTGATCTCTATCATGTTGCAGATCTTAATATGCTCTTCACGGGGGTTCTTATGAAAATAAAACACTCGGCGAAGCTAGTGTATGATTCGCATGAACTCTGGATCGAATCGCTGGAGACTGGTTCAAAGCCATTGAAAAGTATCCTAATGAGATATGAGAATTTCCTCATCCATTTCGCAAACTCGGTTATCACAGTTAACGAATCGATCGCAGAAGAATTGAGTAAACGATATACTATTACGAAACCTGAGGTCATATATAACTGTCCATTTTATGAGGAATCAACGGTTCTTGCGCACCCGGAGGAAGTACGGGTAATCTATCAGGGCCGGTACCAGACTGGGAGGGGCATTGAGGAGACCATCCTTACCGCGGGATATATTAAAGGCAGGATGTTTATGCGGGGTATCGATGATATGCCTGGAAAACCGTACCTGAACCAGTTACAGGGAATTGCACACGATAACGATCTACAATCAAAGATTGATTTCATCGACCCAGTCCCGATGGTCGACCTTGTCAAAGGTCTCGAAGGATATGATATCGGCATTGTACCGTATAAACCTGTAAACCTGAACAATTACTACGCGACACCGAACAAAATCTTTGAGTATCTTATGGCAGGAATGGCTGTAGTAGGCTCAGATATTCCAGAGCTACGACGAATTATTATTGGCGAGAATGTGGGCGCTGTCTTCAACCCTGACGATCCTCATGACATTGCAAGATCCATCAACCATATAATTACGGAGCCGGGACTCCTTGAGAGAATGAAGAAGAATGCCCGTAGATGTTCACGGGAAACCTATAACTGGGAGATTCAGGGCGGAAGATTATATAAAATTTACCTACGGCTTGTGCCAGAATCCTTATGAAAGTACTAGAGAATAGCCCGTATAGAGATTACTGCGAAAATTTTTTCGGCAGCAGTATTATTTGAAATTACTGTTATAAATGTTCACGAAGATGTGCGGGATAAGTGTTTTAGTCAATCTGGAATCCTTCCATGACCTGTCAGAACATATCGAGAGAATGAATTCGCTTGTCCGCCACCGCGGACCTGATGACGAAGGATATACATTCTTTCCAGATTCCGCACTCACAAATCCGGTTTTTACTGGGGGTCAGGATACACCAGCGGACGTTTTTCACGCCAAATTTCCCTACTGCCCCACATGCGTTGAAAATTATCCAAACACCATTCCTGTACGACTTGCATTCGGACACCGTCGGCTTTCGATCTTTGATCTCTCTCCTGCCGGGCACCAACCCATGAGTTATCAGAACAATAGATACTGGATCATCTTTAACGGGGAGATCTACAACTGGAAAGAACTACGGTCAGAATTGGAGGTTCTTGGTCATCAGTTCCTGTCGAAGACGGATACTGAAGTGATCCTCGCGTCGTATGCGCAGTGGGGAAAAAACTGCCTGCATAGGTTTGTAGGTATGTGGGCTTTGGTTATTTTTGACACTCATACAAAGATCCTCTTTGCAGCTCGCGATCGGTTCGGAATCAAACCGCTTTATTATTGGTTTTCTCCGTTCGGATTTCTCGCTTTCGCATCTGAGATCAAACAGTTCTCCGTACTTCCTGGTTGGGACCCGAAACTCAATAGATCCAAGGCTTACGATTACCTAGTCGAAGGTCTCATGGATCATACTGAAGAGACACTATTCACCGGTGTGTTCCAGATACGTGGAGGTCATGCATCAGAAGTCAAGATTGATGAATTATCTCTTTTTTTACCTGTATACCGTTGGTATGATCTGCATTATTTACCATATACCGGAACATTCGAAGACGCCACAGAAAAATTCCGGCGAATTTTTACTGATTCAATGAGACTTCACCTGCGAGCGGACGTTCCGGTTGGATCATGCCTCTCCGGGGGTCTTGACTCTTCTTCGATTGTCTGTGTGGCAAACGATCTTCTAAAAGATGAGAAAAAAGAAGAGATCCAGAAGACGTTTTCAGCATGTTCTGATGTGAAAAGATTTGACGAGAGGGAATATATCGATGAGGTGGTAAAGAACCGTCAGATCGATTCTTATTATACTTGCCCATCTCCGGATCACCTATTCGAAGTTCTCGATGATATCATCTGGCACCAAGATGAACCATTCGGTTCGACAAGCATCTTTGCGCAGTGGCTGGTCTTCGATCTCGCAGCACAGAACCGGGTTAAAGTGATGCTTGACGGACAAGGGGCTGATGAACAACTTGCCGGCTACCATAATTTCTTTCACTACCGGTTCGCCGAACTCTTTCGTTGTGGCCGGTGGATCTCACTGCTCCGCGAGATGATCGCGGTAAAGAAATACTTCGGCTATGATTACATCAGATCTTTCAAAGGGACGGTAGGTTATGCTTTATTGATCCCAATGAATAACTTTGTACTCAATCGTCCAAGGAAGAATTCACAAATGCCTTCATGGATTAACAAGAAAATATTTAACACTTTTTCGAATCAGTACACATTAGATCTTCCCCGGATACCACTTGTTCCAAGGTACTCCTATCAGCAGCTGCTCTTCACAAGCCTTCCCCTCCTTCTCCACTGGGAAGATCGGGACTCCATGGCACACTCTTTGGAATCACGGGTGCCTTTCCTCGATCACCGACTCGTCGAATTTGTATTCAACATCCAAACGGATTTTAAGATACGGAATGGGTGCACAAAAGTCGTGCTGCGAGAGAGTATGCGGGGGATTCTACCCGAGAAGATTAGAAGACGCAAAGACAAACTTGGTTTTGTGACAGCGGAAGAAGCGTGGATCCGCTCGCAGAAAACTGAACTCTTCCGACAATTAGTGCAGGAATCTATAGCCCAGTCTAAAGGGATCCTTAATGAAAAAACGCTTGATAAACTAGAAGATATCCTTGTGGGTAAGGAACAATTTTCATTCATTATTTGGCGATGGATCTGTTTTGGCAGATGGATGAAGCGATTTGATGTCACACCATAAGATCTCACCAACTGAAGGATATTGTTCTCAATCACCAAATCCAACAACCCTGCAAATTTGGATGTCATTTTTCGGGGACTATTTATTTGGGATGGTGATCCGACATTCGGCAGATCTTTTTTCAATTATAGTATTTATTGAAGGGCGCACCGAGAAGATTAACGATAGCCTGTGATTCTACCCCATAGTTCAGCAAAGAGCAAACTGGCTTACCGTCAATAATTTC
>Ga0247842_10004913_pt1 | contig 16282 bp, 18 predicted proteins | sample LaCruzMarch2015__3_FD_192411 | JGI IMG/M metagenome (GOLD analysis project Ga0247842, IMG submission 192411) | Freshwater microbial communities from meromictic Lake La Cruz, Castile-La Mancha, Spain - LaCruzMarch2015_19m | ecosystem: Environmental > Aquatic > Freshwater > Lake | place: Spain...
GCGGATGTCGATCGCATCAGCAGCGGCATCAACGATACCCTCACCGCCGAGTGTGACGATCAGGCCATGTTCCTGAAACCCATGATGTCGTACTCGTCTAACCCAGGCCAGCACCAACGCCTTTCATTGGAGGGTGCGGCGGAATACTATTGGGAAATGCTAATCAAACGCCTTCGCTGAGCCGAACGCCAACTTGTCCGCGGGCGCCAACGTCTGGCCGAACGCCCAGCCGTTGCCATCCGAACTTCAGGTGCAGGCGAGATCATGAATTTCTAAACTGTAGGTTGCAGGTTCAATTCTTGCCGAGAATACCTATTAAATCAATTGCTTAAGAAAATTAAGTCAACAAAAATTAGGTCTCCGGTTCCGCACAGGTTCCGAGCGGTCACTTTTGTGCTGGTGGCGGATCCTCCGAGAGGTGGGCGTTCGAGCATAGCCGTCTACGCCTTCGATTTGCTCGCAGGCGCATGGCTTGATCATCGCGGCGCCAAGAGCAAGAGCCGTAACCGACGCGCCGTAAAGGACGAAGGACGGGCGTTGGCGAAAGATATTCGGCCGGCCGGCGGCGATATGGAGGGAGACGCCGTTACGGGCTCTTACATTGCCCGAGCAATCCTGCTGATAGCGTGAGGGCACAAGTCGACGAGGCACCAAGCGACCGAGTTCTGACGGGTGCTGAGTTCAAGACGCCGTGCAACACGACCGCGGCAGGTGAAAAAGCACCGAATCGCTGAACCTGGCGGCATACTCATCTCGATGTTGCGTTGGCTCGTCGAAAAGAATACTGTGAGCGTACTTGTTGCGATCTACATTTTGGGGGCCATAGGCAGGTTACAGGGTGGAAATTTGATCTGGCGGTAATATGGATCGTGACCGGAGCCTATAAAAAATTTGAGGAATGCCTGTGGGGCGTGCTGGCATAGGTTTGTTGTACATTGTCGTGGTAACTGTGTTTGTAGGAGTCAGCGTTTGGACGTTTAGGGAAGGCTTTGCCTCTCTGCTCGGCAACCTGAGTTGGCCGATCGCAGTAGCTTTTGGCTGTTGTTTATTCGCTGCGGACATGGTGATTCGCAACAAGCGCGCGGCCAATCAATCGCTTGTGCGGCCGGTTTTGTTTCTACTGCTATGCATGTTGGCGAGTGCACCCAGTCACTTCAATTACTTCTACAATTATGCGCTCGGCCACATCATTGCCCAGGAAAAATTGACCGACGCGGGGAATGTCTTCGATAAGAATGTTGCGGCTGCAATGGCGCGGCTTGCCTCCGCAAACACGAACAAGGCGTCGATCAATGAGATCGACGATAAACTCAACGAGCTCTTGCAGCAGATTAACGACGACGGACGCTCGGGTTGGGGGACGCGCGCGCAGGCACTTTACGATCGCCTCCGAGTACTGGCCCGGTTTGCGGAACTGAAGACACCGGCTATGGGTACCGATCGCAAGGGTGCCCTTGAGTTCTATGACCGTGTTAAGAACCTCGCCGTTGCCGCCCGCGATGCCAGTGAAAACGCAAATCCGGTGACGAACGTACAGCGCTCGCTCGAAAGCATGGTTGCGGATGTTCAGAGCCTGACACGACGCCACAAGGTATTATCGCTTCAAGGACCGGAGTCGAACGCGGCCGCCATTGATGCGATCCAGCAGATCTATGATCTCCAGCGCAAATTGGAGACCACGGTGAATCAGACGCTCATCAATGCGGCGGGGGCAAAGTGGCAGTTACCGCACCCTCCGGTCGCTGTCGGCGAAGCCATTATCGAGGGCGTTGCCAATAGTGTGCGGTCTGGGTGGATTGAGATGAAATACCCCCATGTTACGGCGGTCGCGGCGTTGGCAACGACGCTCATCGATTTGATCCCGTTCATGTTTGTGCTGCTGCTTATCGCGCCGGAAGCGATCGTCGTGAAACCACCGGGCAGGCCAGTCAAAATAAACACGGCAACGTCGTTCGACATCAACCAACCCTAGTCGTTGCCAGGAGCTTGAAGTGACCGACGACAAGGAAAGGCCGGAGGACTCTGGGGTATATGGCGCGGCCAAGGGACCGGCACGCGATGACCAGTCACATTCCACTGACCACGACGAGCCAGATTCACTCGACAAACCGCATGCTGCAGGCAAGACCCAAGGACGCGCGACCGGTCATCCCCAATCCAACGCGAAGACTGCTCCAAGCGGGGCCGGGCCACAACGGCAGTCTGGCGTGCGGACCAACACTCGCGCACTGAATCCTGAAGAGCGCCGCGTCCCCAGCGAGGCACCCAGCCGTGACCCGGAACGCCGGATCAACGTGAATATCGCGAACCGCAACGGGCATTACATTTTCACCGTTGGTCGTCCGGGAACCGGCAAGTCGACCTTGCAAAGCCAAGTCCTGCGCTATCTGTTTGAAAGCCGGGAGTACCACAGTCAGATCAAGACCGCTGACGAGAGCGAGCGCGTCGAACAAGAGCGGCTCGACAAGCTACTGGCGGAGTGGCGCAAGTGCTGGCGTGATGACAGGTTTCCTGAGCGCACGGCAGCAAGCCGCCCTTCGGAGTTTCGCTTCGAGGTGGCGCCCGTGCAGCGCAATAATAACTATATCACGTTCGGTTTCTTTGAGGTGGCTGGTGAAGATTTCGAAACGTTACGCCGGGGACTATCGAGCCGACCGTCGCTCCTAACATCGCTAGCCGAATTTTTGCGCAACCCGAATTGCAAGTTCGTCTTCCTCCTTGTGTGTATCGGCCACGAAGTGGAGAACGATGACGAACTGTTCGTCGATTTTCTCGACTATCTCCGCGAAAATTTTGGTGAGCGCTACGTCAAGGAAAGCCGCGTCGCGATCGTGATATCCGACCCCGACGAAGCGTCCGCCCTTCTCGCGAAGAAGCGCAAGGAGCGAGGTCGCTCAGGGAAGCTCGACAAGGAAGCATTCGTCCGCGAGTTTCTCCCTCAAACTGCGGCCAAGCTGATGAGCTGGAAACGCTCATATGGACTTGCACAGTTTTATGTCGGCAACATTCGCGCCGACGAAAATGGCAAAGAGTATATCGAAGGCAATTCGTTCGATGACGCTCGTGCATTGTTTGGCTGGATTTTCGAGGCAATGACGGGTCTGAAGCCCGTGCCTGGCCCGACTCTGAGGGAACGCGTCGGCAATTTTCTCCAAAGGTTCGGGTAGGGACACTCGCCGATGCCATCAGATCGAAGCACGTTACTTCAGGGACGTTGCGTTTTTGGAACAGGCCGCGGATTCACGGTGAATGGCGACGGCGTGCTTGCCCGCCTCAGTCAGGGAATGCAGGGCCTGCTCGACATCCACAAGATCGAGCCCGGCGCTGATGTCCCCTATTGGATGCTGGTGCCGGCCCGACTCGAAAACCGTTACATGTTCGTGATTGCGCGCGCTGCCCCCATAAATGACTATAGCCGCCGCTCGGGCTTCTGGGGATGTGCAGCAGTCATAGAACAATCCGATGCGTTGGACGTGGGATTTGGAACAGCTGTTCAAGCCGTCGAAGACCTTTTCAAGCAAGCCACCGACACCTGCATCTCCAACAAGACCCTCAGTTTCGAGCATGCGGCCACTCTGTTCGAGCCTCCCAGCGACAACCAAACAACGCACCTCCTAACCGCGATCTCAAGCGAAGAACTTCTGCGAATTCAAATGCATCGCGATTGGCAAGACTATGCGGCGATCCAGGACATTCTAATGATCCTGCATCGCGATCACCGTTTTTCCCCCGTAACAACGCGCGGGTGCCTCGTCTCGGCGGGGCCGATGGCGCAAGAAGACGGTGCGATCGGTATCGAACTCTTAAAATCTTGGCTCAACCAACTCTTTGGTTCCGTAGAAAAGCGGGTTGAACAGTTTCGCCGACAATACGATTCATTGCATAAACAGCATTGCGAATCGCTTGCGGAGATCAAAAGCCTAAAGCAAACCGCCAAAGATCAAAAGTACAAAATAGAGCTTCATGCAGTCGAATATAAAAAAACTAACGACACACTCGAAGAGCTCAAAACCAACCAGTATAACTTGATATCAGAACACAGGGCAAATACTAAGGCGCTCGCTGGACAACTTGAATGTGCATTGCAGAGCGTGAATACAATTCAAAACGAAAAAAAGAAGCTGGAGGAGGAGCTCAAGAAACTCCGCAACATATCAAAAAATAAAAAGCCGTTCGAAAAAATTACGACAGACAGAAATCGACAAAAGTGGCAACAACAAGCTTTGCTGCCAAATAAACAGACCACTACTCATAGTAACGCGGATGACCCAGCTTCCGCAACAAGCACCGACAATGTAGCTTCACGGCCAGCGAATACAAACCGTTTCAACAGCCGACCCGAAGTTTATAGAAAGTCCGCCCAGCCCATTGCCAGCCCCCAACTCTCTAACACCAGGAACCAAGATCGCAGACCGCAAGTCCAGAGAACCGATTCAAGTGGAGATGTGCGCTGTGAGGACGTCACTTCGGCCCCTAATAGTTATATTGAGGACATCAACAAAAAGCAGCCGAACGAGAGGCCTTCGCGTCCAGGCCCACAAAGTTCGAACACGTCTCTTGTGCTCACTGGGACTTTCGTCCTGCTTACTGCAATTTTCGCTGCCAAGTTTCTAGCTGCCGGCTTGGAGGCCACTAGTATCTGCGCACCCCAAGTATTCAATCGGTTTTACGACGCATTCAATAAATTAGAGTCCTGCCCGCAAGGCACATCGATCGACTGCGCTCTTTTCCAGAAACAATTTATCGACACTACACTCGATTTGCGCATCTGCGACGCTACGCTTCCACCGAACAGGCGCGTTTTCAAAGCCGACATTGATACGGCAATCACCAGGATTTCAAATTCCACTCAACGGTTGCCACTAGAAGATCGAACAAAGCAATTAAATCGTATTCGGGATGCCGTTGCGTCACTGGACGAAAGAGTGAACGAAAAGATTACAAAAAGCAGGAGCAGTAATTTTGAACAAGAGTTCGGCACCCGTCGGCATTGATTTTGGAACGACGAACACGCTCGTATACACATATCATCCCGATGATGGTCCCCGCCTGCTCGTCATCGACGGCGGCCAGCCGTTTGGTCCAATTCCAACGATTCTGACACGCAGCTCTAGCCTCGCACAGCTATTCGCCGGGCTACGTGCCTGGGCTTTCCGCAAACGCACGCCCGACGCCAGGACATTTCGCAAGTTCAAGCTCGATCTTCCGGCGACAGGCGCCAGTGCGAAGTCCAGAGACATTCATCAAAGCTATAAGAACGCACGCGATTTCCTCAAGCACGTCTTCAACCAATACGAGGCACGGAGCGGCTTCACTGGTATTAGCTCGCTCGCCTTTTCGGTCCCTGAGAGCTGGCTTCGGGGAGGTGATCAGATCGGAATCGAAGCGGTCCATCAACTTGCGAAGCAGTTGAAACTTCCCGCTCCCATAATTGTTAGTGAGCCCGTTGCTGCAGCCTGCTTCTTTGCCAGCCGCTACCGCAAGATCCACGGTAATGGCTTTGATGGCTTCGTCATGGTTTATGATCACGGTGGCGGAACTCTCGACTATTCACTTGTCAGAATTGCTGGAAACCGCGTGACGTCGATCGACGGCCAAGGGATTGATAAGGGGCATGACACAGGAAAGGATGGTTTTGGTGGTGAAATGTTCGACGTGAAGGTCTTTAGTCGCGTCGCATCCCGCCATACCGAAATGCGGGCATATACGCCAGAACAACGCGACGAATGGCTGCATTCATTCGAAGAGCAGAAGCGGCAGAGCTGCATAGATTTCGAAAACAAGTACGACGGAGTCTTGAAAGGTAACAAAAGCATTGCGCTGGATGAGCTCGCTGCGGTCACCGTCGGCAATTCTATTTTCCCTGTCCTCGTGGGCGACTTGATCGATGTATTCAAATCGTCATTCGAGTCTAAGATAGAACAAAGTCTGCGAGCCTTTATGGCTCATTGCGCCAGGGATCAGCCAACCTTGACGTTCAACGACGCCAGCAGGTTCCGGGTCTTACTGGTCGGCGGCTTCTCTACCTTCTATCCTGTACAACGACTTGTTAGGCGCGTCCTGCTGGACCAGTACGCATCTCCTCCCGAAGTATTCAACAGCCTCTTCGACCGCAATGAGTGCTGGTCGGCGACCGCTCAAGGCGCCTGCCTCGTGGCAGCCAAACAGGTCGAGGTAGCGGACAACTGCCCCTACACGTTCGGTATCGTATCATACAGTAGAGACGGAACCGAAAAATACAATAAGCTGATTGAGCGTGGACGGGCACGCAGTGACTACGCGACGCCCAAATATCTCGACAAGGAATTTCATCTTGTCAACATCGCGAGATCAGACGGCGGAACGATCCGTTTTTACATAGAGCGATCTGGCAAAGCAGAAGAAATGCATGGCAAACAATCATTTTCCAGGATACTTCCTGGTTATGAACAAAACATAGCCAATAAGCGATGGAGGTTTGGTTGCAAATGCAGTGACGGCCTTATTTTTGTCTATATAAAACTCGCCGAGTCGCGGAAGTATAAATACGTTCGCGTCGGCAGTTTTTTCGACCTCATCGAGGGAGGGCTGAATGAAGACGACATTATTGATGGCGAAACTGACTAGTGCCAGCACGATAGCGCAGCCTCCACCAGAAGGGGACCGGCATGGCTAAGCCATTTCTGTTTTTTTCTTATAAACGAGACGATCCAAATCAAAGCGTTCGAATCGAATTGATATTTTCCAAACTATCAGAAATGGGATTTGAACTTTTTCGTGACCGCCACCCATCCAGTCATCATCAGGATCGAACGATCCAGCCCGGCGTCAGTTGGATACTTCAACTCGACCAGTCGCTGCGCGACTGCACGTGTGGGATCGTGCTGTGGACTTCCACCGCACGTACTTCCGACGCTGTCGCATCCGAGGCGCTGACTCTTATGAGACTGAACAAATACATTCCCATTGAGCTGGAGCCAGACAGCATTTTGGGTCCTATCAGTGCGATTGATTTTGTGAAGCTCCACGGCTGGACAGGAGATCATTCGGATCCAGAATGGAAGCGCTTGACTCATACCTTGCGAGAACGACTGGGATCTCCCGATAAATTCAATCCGCATGAATCAGATGAACTTGAACGAACGGCGATCCCGACCTCCATCGGTAGCGTCGGTCTAACAAATTTCGACCTTCGCACAAACCTCGACTCTTTCCGTGACGCCCCCGACCTTCCCGCAATGCATAGATTGAATTCCGGAGCAAGCTCAATTCCCGTCGCGTTGAGCGTATCTGGAATCACCAACCTGGAGTGGAATTGCGCCGTGCATAGCGGTGCGCGTGGCCTGGCTATCAAGACAGAATACCATCAAAATCGACATCAGTTCGTCACGGGCGTCAGCTGGGATGAAGCATGCGCATATATCGCATGGCTCAACCTGCGCGTTGACCGCCTGATCTACCGACTTCCCACCGAGTCCGAATTGAGAAATTTCGTTGGCGAAGCAACAGAGCCGACTATTGTTCTCGGCAACCATGAATCGTATGTCGATTTTTGGGAGTGGACCAACGACGTATACACCGATGGCTCCTCCCCGCACGCCCAAGGATACGTCAAGAATCCCATGAACATCTATCGGGTAGCTCTGAACAGTTCTTGTCGTGGGTCATCAAATATTTCCAGAACAGGCTTTGGGAGAGCCTTTAAGCGAGACAATATCGGATTTCGGATCGCGCGCGGGCTCCTCGAACATACTGACCTGCCCCTGAGGACCGGACTAGTCTGAACCGAAATTTCCTCGGTTAGTGGACGGCTTGCAACCGGGCCTGAGACGAGAGAAGCGATGAAGGTATCGGTGCTTGGCAAGAGCCACATCGCGTTAGCGTTGCGCCAGCCCGACGAGGCCACACAGTCGTCCGTGAAGAACTCTAAAGCCCTTGATCTGGCGTGTTGATCTTGGTTTTGGGTTGCTGTGGTGTTACAAGTTTTTCAATGTCACACTGTCAAAACCTTGCAAAACATATCGCCGGACTTCCCTCGATGGCGCGAGCATGATTCACTTTGCGCGTGCATCGCGGGGAGGGAACCATGCGGCCACGGCCCACACACCAGACCGGTCAGAGCGACATGTTTCGCGCCCGGCTCGACCAGATCATCAACCTCGATCATGAGCTGCCGCGGCTGGCCCGGCTGATCGACTGGGGCTTCATCGAAGGCCGTTGCGGCGAAGCGTATTCAGATGCCGTGGGCCATCCGCCTTTAGCCACGCGGCTGATGGCGGGGCTTGCGATCTTGAAGCACACCTACGATCTCTCCGACGAGGCGCTGTGCGCCCGCTGGGTCGAGAACCCGTATTTCCAGTATTTCTGCGGCGAGGAGTTCTTCCGCCACGACGTGCCGTTCGACCGCTCGTCGATGACGCGCTGGCGGCAACGGATGGGCGAGGAGCGGCTCAACGCGCTGGTCCAGGAGAGCCTCGCGATTGCGCTAAAGACCAAGGCCTTGAAGCCTGCCGATCTGACGGAGGTGATCGTCGACACCACGGTTCAGGAAAAGGCGGTGATGTTTCCAACTGACGCCAAGCTGTTGAACCGGGCCGCGTTCGCCTCGTGCGGCTCGCGCATGAAACCGGCATTCCGCTGCGCCAGAGCTACGTGCGGGTCGGCAAATGGGCGCTGATCCAGCATCAGCGCTACGCCCACGCCAAACAGTTCAAGCGCGCAGGCCGCCAACTCCGCAGCCTCAAGACCTATCTCGGCCGCACCATCCGCGACATCGAACGCAAGATCAAAGGGCAGGCCGAACTCAACGCGTATCTGCGTCCTGAGCTGTTCAAGGCGGGCCGCGTGCTGGCCCAAAAACAGCGCCAGCGCGGGCAGAAGATCTACTCGCTCCTCGCGCCCGAGGTCGAATGCATCGGTAACGGCAAGGCCCATAAACCCTATGAGTTCGGCGTCAAGGTCTCGGGCGCGACCACGCTCAAGCCGTCGGCCGGCGGCCAGTTCGTGCTCAACGCCAAGGCGCTGCCAGGGGCGCCCTACGACGGCCACACGCTGGCCGCCGTCATCTCCGCCATCGAGGCCACGACCGGGGCCGAGATCATGCGCATCATCGCCGACGCCGGTTATCGCGGCGGCAACGCGCCGAAGACACACGCGATCCGGATCTACACCGTCGGCCAGAAGCGGCGCATGACGCCGGACATCAAACGGCTCATGGGGCGGCGCTCGGCGGTCGAGCCATCATCGGCCACCTCAAGAGCGATCATCGCATGAACCGCAATCACCTCGCCGGAACTGCGGGAGATGCCATCAACGCCGTCCTCGCCGCCGCCGTCTATAACTTCAGACGGCTCCTCGCCTGGCTCGCACTCTGGCTTGCCCTGTTGGTGCACACGCTCCGCGCGCGAAATGAACCCGAGACGGCATGACGGGACCGTAGTTCACGGACGACCACGCACCGGTCAATGAAATTCCGCGTGTCAACGCCAGAAACCAAGCAACATCCTGCAGTTAGCGCAAGAAATATGGCAGCGTCATGCCATGGTTATGAAGCGTTGGAAGCAGACCAAGAGAAGACTGGTGGCCAAACTGATCAGGGGCAATGAAAGCTCTAGGGCTTGCCCGCAAATGGGGCTTTGGTCACGAAGAACAAAACAAGGCGAGAGTTATCCTGTGCGTAACTGCGCTGAAAAGTTCAGAAAATAGTGCGCAAATTTACGGATCGATGCCGTTCGCGGTGGCTTTCATCACCCACACTTTGCGCAAGAATGTGTCTTCGAACGTGTAGAGCCATGTCGCGCCCTTGCCTGTCGTGGTGTTGATTTGCTCCTTCTTGACCAGCCCTTTTTCCTCCAGCTGGGCCAACGTTCGGCCGAGCGAATTCCGGTCTACCTTGCTGATTTCACGAATGTTTGTTGTCGTCATCGGCATCTTCTGGATGTCGAGCATGAACAGCCAGTACAGCAGCGCCTGCTGAAACTGGGATGACTGTGGCGTCTCCGCCGACGACTTGCTCGCGGTAATAATTTTGATGGCCGTCGAGGAAAAAAAGCACAGGTCTTGGAACTGCAGGGGTGGGGTTGATTTCATCTATACTGCTCTGATACGGTCAATTTAGTTGTTCGCGTCGGTCGTGTGTTTACTTCAAAACGAGGGCGCAAATGCGAGCTAGGTTAGCTGCTATAGCAGCGATGACGACGTTTGGGATACCGGCGAACGCAAGCGATGCCGGTTGTACCGTGGTGTTGTGCTTGCTCAACCCGGCAGGTTGGGCGGACGTGGCTGAATGCGTGCCGCCGGTGCAGGATTTCATCTGGTCGGTCGCTTCGGGTGGCGGCGCGCCAGACTGCTCGGCTGGCAACGGTGAGATGGCGATCGGCCGGGGCCGGCGGTCGTATCAACGCTTCATCCAATACACCGATGCCAATGGTGTCCGTCAGACCATCAATTTTTGAGGGACATGAAAGTGGCCCTCTTTATTGACCTGGCGGCGCAGTGCGCGCCGTCGGCTTCCCCTGTCCTCTTGGCGGCGATAGCAAGCGTCGAAAGCGGCTTGCAACCGCTCTCGGCATATTCGGCCACGATAAAGGATGTCCCGGCCTCGGTGGGCAACGGCGTTGCCTTCATCGTCGGGCAGCTTGATTCGGGGAACGATGTGGCAATCGGACTGATGGGGCTCGACGCGCGGTCGTTACCGTCTGAGGGCCTCAGCTATGTCGAGGCGTTTGACGCCTGTTCGAATCTTGCGGTGGCGGATCGCATCCTTGATGCAATCAGCAAAGCCGCCGAGAAGATGGGCCTGAGCCCATCAAACGCTGAGCGTCACATGCTTCGCGTCTATGCCGCCCGCTCACTCGCACGCAAAGGAACGCCAGAGGCCTTTGCAGAGCGTGTCCTAGTCGAGAAGCAGAGATTGCAGGCTGACTTACCCCGGCTGGCAATCAAAGCCGGGACCGGAACGGCCAAGTCCGAAGCGATAACTGGCGAACCGCTGGTTGTCCCGCCATCCACCGAGGTGCGGTCCACCGCTCCAGACCGCGTTGAGTTAAGTGCCAGTGCGTTGGGTAGATCCGTTCCGGCGGCGACCGCCAGTGAACCGAGTTGGAATGTGTACGGCGGTGAAAGACCAGCCGGCATGATGGTTTTCAGCAAACAATAGGAACGAACGACATGACAAATTGGAATCGGCACGCGCTCAGCGTGGCCGGGATGATGATCTGCGCCTTGGCGATGGCCGAACCCGCATTCGCGGCAGGGGCTGGCGTTCAAGCGGTGCTGGAATCGATCATTGCCCTGCTGACCGGCGGCATCGGCAAGGCGGTTGCGACGTTGGCGATCATGGCCATCGGCTCGGCGTGGATGTTTGGCCAGATGGAAATGCGCACGGCCGGCGCCTGCATCATCGGCATCGGCATATTCTTCGGCGCTGCATCGCTCGCAACGACCTTGTCGGGGGGCTGAACGATGGAACCTGATCTGACTGAAGATCCGCTGTTTCTGGCGTGCACGCGTCCGGCGATGTTTGCTGGCGTCACGATGGAGGCCATGGCGCTGAACGGCATGGTCACGATGATTGCGTTCATTCTCTCGTCCTCCCCGTTTGCGTTGCTGGGAGGGGCCGTCGTGCACGGCATCTTCAGTCAGATCATTCGCTACGACCACAACGCGTTCCGCATTCTCACGGCGTGGGTCGAGACCCGCGCCCGTTGCCGGACCACCAGTTTCTGGGGCGGCTCGACGCTCACGCCGCTGCCGCTGGGCCGCGCGTATTCTGACAAGGATTGATCGCATGGCAAACTACGCTGCAAGCCTGGGTGGGATCGCGTCTCGCGAAAACCCGGCGTCGCTATTTATCCCGTACCTGCGTCATGTGACACCCGACATTATCGCACTTTCAACCGGCGCGCTGATGACCATGGTCGAAGTCGATTTCTTCGCGTTCGAGACCGCCGATGTCCGGGACGTCAACGCCCATCACGCCGATCTCAACACGCTGTGGCGCAACATCGCCGACGAGCGGCTGGGGCTGTGGTCGATCCTGCTGCGACGGCGCTCGTTCACGTATCCAGACGGGCAATTCAGCAGTGAATTCGCCCGTGCCCTCGACACCAAATATCGCGACCACATGATCGGCCAAGAACTGTTCTCCAACCGCCTGTTGCTCGCCCTCGTCCATATGCCAACGGGTTTCTCGCCAGGCACCCTGAGCAAAGCGCGCAAGGCCGGAACCGAGGTCGATCCGGACGCACTCAAGCGCCTGGCTGACACGGCGGCCCTGGTGATCGAAGGCCTCCGCCATCTCGGGGCACGACAGCTTGGCCTCATCGACAGCGATGACGTGTTGTTCTCGGAACCCTCAGGCGTCTTGCATCAGATCCTGGGCGGGCTCGAAACGCGGATCCCGCTGACGCAAGGCTCCGTCACCGGCGCGGTCTACACCGACCGGGTGATCATCGGCCGCGAAACGATCGAAGTGCGCGGTGCCGCGCACACCCAATTCGGCGCCGTCCTGGCGCTGCGGGAATACCCGGCGCGGACGCGCCCGACGATGCTCGCCGACGCGCTGACGTTGCCGTTCGAGCTGACGCTGGTGCAAACGTTCCGGTTCTACGCCAAGGCGACGGCGACCGAGATCATGTCGCGCAAGCAGAACCAGCTCGTGAGCGCGTCCGACCGCGCCAGCAGTCAGGCGACCCAGCTGACCGAGGCCGTCGACCAGCTCGAGGGCAACGATTTCGTGTTGGGTGAACATCACCTGTCGATGGCGGTCTTTGCCCCGACGATGGCGGCCCTGAACGACTGTGTGAACATGGCCCGTGGGGCGTTGACGAACGGCGGCGCGGTCGTCGTTCGCGAGGACCTGGGGCTGGAGGCGGCGTGGTACGCGCAGTTGCCAGGCAACTTCAAATTCCGGCCACGATCGGCGTCGATCACCTCGCGCAACTTTGCGGCCTTGAGCCCGCTCCATGGCTTCCCGCACGGCCAGATCGGCGGCAATGTCTGGGGTCCGGCGGTCGCACTCTTTAAGACCAGCGGCGGCGGGGCCTATCATTTCAATTTTCACGTCGCCGATCTCGGCAACACCTTCGTGTGCGGTCCGAGCGGCTCGGGCAAAACGGTCGTCGTCAACTTCCTGCTGTCGCAGCTTCAAAAGCACAATCCACGGATCGTCTTCTTCGACAAAGATCGCGGCGCGGAGCTGTTCGTCCGGGCGTGTGGCGGCACTTACCTCGCCTTCCAGATGGGCAAGCCCACGGGCTGTGCGCCGCTCAAGGCCCTGCCCGCAACGGCTGCAAATGAATTGTTCCTGTGCCATTGGGTCGAAAAATTGACCGGTCTCTCGCTGACACCGGAAGAACGCAACAACGTCGCGTTCGCGGTGTCGAGCGTGATGGCGCGACCGGCGGCGGAGCGCTCCATTCGCGCGCTGCGGTCCTTCATCAATGCGTCGCCAGGTGCCGGGGGTGCCGCGCGCGTGTTCGGCGGACTGCTGCGGTGGGAACAGGGCCAGCCGCTGGGATGGGTGTTTGATTGCGATCACGACGCGATTGGGCTCGACGCCCGGTTCGTCGGCTTCGACATGACCGAATTCCTCGACGACCGCCGCGACGATATTCGCAAGCCGCTGATGGCGTACCTCTTCCACCGGGTCGAAGAGAAGATCAACGGCGAGCGGATTGTCATCGTCATCGACGAGTTCTGGAAGGCGCTGTCGGATCCCGACATGGCGGCGATGGTGCAGGACCAGCTCAAAACAATCCGTAAAAAGAACGGGCTGCTGGTTCTGGCCACCCAATCGCCGCGCGACGCGATCCTGTCGCCGATGGCGCACACCATCATCGAACAATGCCCGACGCAGGTGTTTATGGCCAACGCACGCGGCGACCGTGCCGATTACGTTGACGGTATGAAGTTGACCGACCGCGAATTCGCACTGATCCAGCGCGAAATGGGCGTCAACAGCCGTCGGTTCTTGATCCGCCAAGGCCACAGCAGCGTCGTCGCCGAACTGAACCTGCGCGGCTTCGACGCCGAACTGGCGATCCTGTCGGGACGCACGGCCTACATTGAACTGATGGAGCAGGCGATCACCGAGGCCGGACCTGATCCCGAGCGGTGGCTTCCGCTGTTCCAGCAGCGGCGGCAGGCGGCCTGATCTCGCGGCGGTACGCCTTCATCGACTCACCTGAGCTAGCGGCTCTTGGAGGCTCTGCCTCCAAACCTCCGCCAAAGGCCTGAGGCCCTTGGAACCCCTGACCTTGTTGTCGTGCCTGAAAGCGCGGGTCCAGGGACGTGTCCCTGGTCGGGGTGTCCGAGGGGCGGAGAGCCCCTCGGCTTCGAGCAGCGAACTCAAACAACAGAAATGGAAACAATGAAGAAAATTCCAACGGTAGGAGTCATCCTCTGGATGAGCGCAGGGATAGCGGCGGCGCAGGGCGTGCCGGTCATCGACCTGTCGTCGATTGCACAGCAGATCCAGCAATTGGAGCAGATGCGCAGTCAGTTGACAGCGCTCAATCAGCAGATTTCGCAGGCCCAGCAGATGTTCGCGTCGGTGAACCAGCTGACCAACATGGGCGACATCGCCACTGCCCTCAACAATCCGGCGATCCGGCGCGCGCTACCGGCGGATTTCGCCAGTGTCGAGCGCGCGTTGATGGGAACGGGGACCGGCGCGTTCGGCACGAATGCCGATGCGCAGCGCTCGGCCCATGAGGTCTACACGCGACCGGGGGATGATTTCTACGCGAGTGAAGTGAGGCGCACGCAAGGGGCAAATGCCGGGGCCGCGTCGGTGGGCCAAGGGATGTACGAGGCGGCATCGGCGCGCATCGATGGTCTGGAGCAGCTGCGTCAACAAATTGGCCAGGCCGATAGCGCGGCGGCGAAGGCTGACCTTGGCAACCGGATCGCGGTCGAGACGGCCATGCTCAACACCGACATGCTGCGCATGCAGGCCGTGGCCATGGTTCAGAAAGCACAAATCCAGGTCCAGGAGCAGCGCGCGAAAGAGCGTTACGACCAGCTGGTGGACGACGGCATTCAAAGCCTCGGCGGCGGCTCATCGGCCAGCAACCCCACTCAATAAATCCCCCTCCCTTTGAAAGATCGTTTCATGGCCGCTGGAAAAGCGCAGGTCTTTGCTGACCTCAATACCCAATTGCTGGCGCCGATCAGCTCGTACGTCGACACGGCGGTGTCGAATGTGCAGAGCGCGATCGATGCCCCGCTGAAGGCGGGCATCGTCCTCTACATCATGTGGTTTGGCTGGCAGCTGATGGTCGGCGCCACCCCGATTGCGATGGCCGAAATCGTCAAGCGCGCGCTGCGCATCGGCGTGATTTTGATGCTGTGCCTGAGTGGCGGCAGCGACGGCGGTTATTCGAAATACGTCAAGACGCCGCTGCTCACGGACATCCCCAATCAGGTGTCCGAGATGGTGGTGAAGGATAAGTTTGCCGACAGCAACGGCGCGGCCTTCGACACCATTGTCAACAACGCTGCGAAATCGGCCGCCACCCTGCGGCAGGCGTCCAGCGGATGGTCGGTCAGTGCCGCGATCGGAGCGCAGGTGCAATCGCTGCTGCTGGAGCTCGCCGCCTATGTCACGGCCGCCGTCGGCTTCTACTACGTGATGTATGCCCGGATCGTGCTCGGCATGCTGCTGTCGCTGGGGCCGATTTTCATCGCGATGGCGCTGTTCGATACCACCCGCCGGTTCTTCGACGGCTGGTTGTCGCAGTGCGCCAACTTCATCATTCTTCAAATCCTAATCGCCACCGTGTGCTCGGTGATGATGACGATGCTGACCACGGTTCTCGGCGGCACGTTCGGCCCGGAGCAGCCCGGCGCGATGGCGGCGGCACTCGTGACGTGCCTCGTCATGGTGATGATCTTCTTTCAATTGCCGGTGATCTCGCACGCACTCGCCCAAGGTGGTGCGTCGCTCGGGCTGTCGAGTGTGGCCGGCTTCACCTCGGTGCGCAACCTGGTGTCGAACCGGGCCGGCGATGCGGTTGCCAGTGCTGGCAATAGTGCGCGGGAGGCGCGGGCCGGCACCGGCGCATTCAAGGCGGCGGGTCCCAATAAGACATGGGGCAACTACGTGCTCTCGCGCGGTCCAACGGACGCGCGCGGACCCTTCCGGGATCACCGGAATTACAACGGGCGTTCGCGTTCATCGTCCAACGGCGGCTCGCCAACTGGCGATACCGGAGCCCCCGGCGGCAACACCTACACCGAGCAGAATTCAGAACAGAAGCCATGACGTTTTATGGCTCAAAGAGAGGCAATCAAATGAAAA
>Ga0247842_10004918_pt1 | contig 16277 bp, 11 predicted proteins | sample LaCruzMarch2015__3_FD_192411 | JGI IMG/M metagenome (GOLD analysis project Ga0247842, IMG submission 192411) | Freshwater microbial communities from meromictic Lake La Cruz, Castile-La Mancha, Spain - LaCruzMarch2015_19m | ecosystem: Environmental > Aquatic > Freshwater > Lake | place: Spain...
CACGGCAAACGAACGCATTGGCTTAGATGGCACCATTGGCGGCCCCCCTATTGTTCCCTGTTTTGCTGCTGCGGTTGCGACCATTTCGAAGCCCTCCTTTTTTTGCTGCCGTTATTAATTACGGATTCTTTTCTCCGACCCCGGTCACTTGGGCATTGATAAGAGCAATAACATCAGATTTACGAAATCCAACCGCGCGGCTGCGCCCAGGAAGTCGCACTTTTCTCAGGATTCCCTGCCGCGCCCAGTGATCAATCGCGCGGAGTGAAGAGGCCATCAATGCCGCTGTTTCCTCGCGGTGGATAATTTGAGCAGGCTCCGGGGCGGACTCGACTGCCGGTTTGGCCTTTGCGCGCCGGAGGGCTTCATCGAGTTGGGCAGGATCCATGCGCCACGCCTTGAGGTAAATGGCCCGGTGCTCTGCCGAGACCATCGGATCGGCTCGAAGCATGGCTGCCCCCGCATCAATCGTGGTGGTCAGCATAGTTCACCGCCTTTGCGTGCGGCGAATGGCGCGGGAAAACGAGCGTCCAGTGAAATATTATTATTCAACCGCAAATCTCCGTTATCAGCACATGAATTGTTTAAAGGCAGTTCTTTGCCTTTTGCGATCAAAGTATTGACCACACAACAATCACAGTCGAGGAGACCAGCGGGGGAATAGAATCAGCGGAATTCCGCAGTCTTTCTTCCGCCAAAGAAAAAAACGGTCAGCTTAACTTAGCAGCTAAATGCGGTAGGATATTTCGAATGTCTTCAAGTATCCGTTTGCGGATTAAGGGGCCGAGATCACGAAAGAAAAGATTTCGATCAAAGTCTGGATGCATATATTCATAGGCGTGAATGTTTTTGAAAGGAGCTTTTCTCTTTTTGTATTCGTCGCGCTTCCATGAATCATGCCATTTTTTATCCTGGTAAAAATCGGGGCATTCCAATTCAATCATGTCGACCAACACCTTGTGCCATGCGTTTACAACAGATGGTTTGTTTTCAAATTTCGGAAGAAATTCGCATTGCAAAACCCATGCCTGGGGCTCATGCCATGTAATCTTGGGGTATGCTTTCTTCAGGAACGTTAAAAAACATTTCTTCCGTCCAATGACCGTTTTCATAAGGTAGCGATTCCAGTCCAACAGGTGGAAGCAATAGAGAGCGAACTGACGTGTTGGAGATTCACGGCAGTCAAACGCTTTCAAATTAAGCCCCTTCTCGCCATGCCAGAAATCCCGAAAGTGTTTTGCGAAATTGATCGTGCTCAGAAGCGTGTTTGCTGTATCGGCCCAATTCGTCGCCGTGGTAGCCATTACAGGCACTTGACCCTGTTCCTCAATAAATCCATGAAGGGCCTTCGGAGTTTCCAACATCAAATCTTCCAGCAGCTCCGTTGCGAATTGCGCCATAAAAAACAGCCTTCTTGCAGCTTCGTGATCTCCACTCCTGGCTTTCTTGTGCAGAAAAGATGCAATCGAGTTAACATCCCGAGACAAATGGAAAAGTGGTCCGAATCGCTGTTTAAGGGTTTTTTTGCATGGGCGTCTCTTTGTGGCGGTATGAGCGATAAAATCATCAGTGCAACCTTTCAGAAGTGTGAAATGAAGTTCGCAAAGATCAAGCGCGCCAACCCCCATGAAAGGTGGAATATACAATGGCAGGACCTCGGCAGGCTCGTGTCCGGAGGCATAGAAATAAACATCGCTATCAGTCCAGGCCTTTCCCCAAAAAGTAATAGCATTTTGAGGGACAGATTTTACTTTTCGCTGTTTTTTCCCCATTCTCTCCGTTACCCCTTTCGCTGATCGTTTGTGTCGCTGATCGACAGGTTGTTGGCCGGCCGCCCGCCCGCCAAGGCTGAATTGCGAAGTGACAGAGACCACATTTCCTAAATTCACCCCGCGCGCGCAAATATTAAACTAATTACAAGGCTTCCGGGCGGGTTCCATGCTTCCCCTATTCGTCGAGGCCGGCGACAGCAGGGCGGCTGAGGCCAACAACGGATTTGATGCTGTCCTTCCATTTGATCAAGGGGTCGTTGCGATAGCGGCGGTAAAGGGCGCCGATGGCGGCGTCGGTCTGGGTCGCCACGAGGGCCTCACCGCGGCGGATGGCTTCCGGATCGCGAGGGCAGTTCAGGGGGAGGATGTTCCGAAGACGGTTGATCTTGCCGAGCCAGATGGAATCGGTGACGTAGGGGCGTACGGCGGCAATCAGGGCGTCCGGGTCGCCGTCAAGCATGGGTTCGCCGGAAACACTGGTCTGGAAGTCCTTGGCATAGGCATACTGAAGACAGGCAAGCCGGGCCTTAAAGAATGGCGCACCGGGTTCCCAATAGGAAAGTACGGCATCGTCTGTCGAGCCGATGGAGAATCGGAAAACGATCTGTGCCTGGTACGTGGCAAGTTCCCCGCAGAGGCGCTTGACGCATGATAGGCAAGGTTTGGAGACGATGAGCAGGTCGTTGCCGGCCGCCAGCATCCGAGAGAGAACCGTAAGGCACTCATCAATGTTCTGGTCGGTAATGTCGTGGGCAGTCGGAAACATAATGCGGCCGGATCGCTTGGTGAAACTGCGGTCAAGGTCGTGCTGGCGGAGACAGGGGTGCTTCCACGAGGCCGGGGTCGCCCGTTTAAAGCGGATCGCCATTGTTTTGGCGTAGCAGTAGCGGCAGTCGTGCTCGCAGCCGTCCTGGATATTGACGTTGCTCGCCGCCCATTCCTGGGTGCCGGTCGGTGGCCGGGTGTCTGTCAATGTCGTCGTCATCAGAGTTATTCTAAGATTTTTGGTTCGACAAGGCAATCAGTTTCGACTACCCCCTTTAGATCCCGAGATTCAATGTTGATTGGCTGTTCGGGCGAATGCATTGCGCTTGCTGCCAGAACTTCAGGCCAGTGGGATGCTTTGAGGCGAAGAGAAGATCGTAGTAATGTCTGATTATCTCCAATCCGAAATGCTGATAACCTTCCGCGGTTAGGGCAGATTGGTATGCAGATCGAAACTTAGCGCGAAGTTCCGCATCCTGGTTGGTCTTGGCAAGATAAATATTCTCAGGAGCGGTGAAAAAAACATTCGATCCGAGAAAGGTTTCATATTTCTTTCGGACCGGGCCATCTGGATTGGCGAACGCCGTCTTGAGATTCCTGTTCGCATCAGTGCCAGTTGCGACGTTTATGATGAAATCTACAGCCTTAAGCGACTTGGACAAGCGGGCGATGGTTTGCATAGGAACACTGCAATCGGTTGGATCGAGAAAGATCAGTGAGAGCCCCAGTGGTGCGCGTTGCTGGCATACTTCGATGAGATGCCCGGGTTGCATATAGTCGGCCTGGACTGCCAAGGCTTTACCGGCTTGCCCCAATGTGGTGATGCGTTTATTCAGTGCATCAACAACCAGCGGGTTTATATCAAAGAATGTCACTGACTTGTATAGTGGATACGCATCGTTATGCATCACCGCCAAGGCTGTGCCGTCGATTTCCTCGCCTGTATCGCGCTTGATGCAGCGGCCGGGGCCACTGCAAATTTCGATATAGTGGACGTTGCCCTGCCAAGATTTATGCATGCCTTTACCGAAAATTTCAAAATATCGAGTTAAGAAGTATATTTTGTCATAGACCCAAGTCCCGACGCACCGAATGGATTGTCCATCAACCTCGGAAACGATTTCATTACAAACCCCTTCACTGAGATTCTCTCGGCGGAAATTTTGTTTGCATTTCTTGCAGGTGGCATGTTTAACGGGATGGAGGTCTAACAGTTTGCGTTTTTTCATCGCGCACCTCTTGCAAGGGCTACGATGTCGAGGTCCTGGATTGGCCGTGCACCAGCCTGAAGCAGGGCAACATTCGCCGGATGGTCAAACGTGTACACTGGTTTGCCGGCGGCAATGAGTTCGTGGCAGAGGGACTCCATCTTACTGCCGGGCGCGGCGTGGGCAACAATCACGGCGGCGGCCATGTCGGCCACTACACGGTTACGGATCATCGCGGTCTTGGCCTCGACTTGCTGGCGTTTGTCCGAGAATGGGGAGATGATAAGGAGACGGCCCTCGGCGACGGCGGCGCGGCAATCCACGGGTTTGGCCGGAATGCGACGATACATACCTCGCGCGAGGCACCAGATTACGGAGTTCGAGGACCGGAGCAGGATCCGCAGGCACTCTTGTTCCATTGGGGAATGGAAACCACTGATGACCGTTGGCCCTTCTTCACGGAAGCGTTTTGCGAGGTCGTAGGTGTCCAAGATCAGTTTGCCGGGGCACTTGACGGAGCAGAAAAGGGCTGTCTTCGGACAGTTCAGGATGTCCGCATTGCCTGTTGTGTGAAGTTCACGTGCTTTGCCAGACTCCGGTTTCATCATAGCTCTACGCCAGAACGGCCTCTTCGTCAGGAACAGGCATACTGTCGTCGGGTTTGACATTAAGCCAGTGCAACATACCAAGGTTGCGAATGGCAGAGGCGACAACACCCTGATCAAGTGGTGGTCGCCGCTTCTGTTTCCACTGCATGACCGATTCAAGGACAGCGGTTTCCAACGGCTCGGCTTGATCGGCTTTCTTGAGTAAATCGGCGGTAAAAATGACCGTCGCCGCTACTTCCGCCTGGTCGGTGTTCATGCGCACGAATAGGTCTGCCGTCTTTTTGATAATCTCGCTCCACTTGGAAAGAGACGGCTCAAAAGCCTTTCGTATGCGCTCATAATTTGGTCCGACCTTAACCATGAACATCCGGCCCAACCGCTCTTCCTGGAGAAGGTTATTGTTGACCAGCTTTGTCTCGGCATTCTTAAGCTCGTTGCAGAATGGACCGAAACTGCCTTTCTGATAGACGAATCCGGTCGGCAGTCCCTGCTGCGTTGCCACGTAGGCAATCTTCTGGAAGATCGTTCGGCCAACGGGCCAGTGATAAGGCTGTTCTTCGATACGTTTCAGGATTTCCACCAGCGCAACCCATGCCGGATTTAGAGCGGACTGAGATGAATGCCCGTTCCGCTGTAAAACACCCGTTGTCGGTTGGGAAAGGAATTCCTCGGTTAGCTCCCGGGCAGGCGTCCCGTAAGGCGCGTACATTTCCACAGAAATTTCTATCTTCTTTGCGTATTTGTAAATCAGAGGCCCAACAACGCGCCATTCCAGCTGGCCATTACCACAGCCCAAGGGCGGGATGGCGAGAGATGTGATCCCCCATTCCTTGTAATGATCCATAAGCTGTTGGATGCCGCGCTCAACATCGTCAACCCGCGAGACCGACTTCCAGTGGTCCTTGGTCGGGAAGTTCACGATCTGGGGCGGGAATAAGCTCTTGTATAGATATGGTACGCCGGGCTTGACCTCCTTACGTTCGCACCGCTTAACGTAGTCGTTAAACATTTCCGGAAAACGGTTTTTGAACTCCAAGGCAATGCCTTTGCCCATCACCCCGACACAGTTCACGGTATTAATCAGCGTCTGGGTATTGGACTGAAAAATGTCTCCGACCAGGATTTTCATATTGTCCTTTCAGAAGAACATAGCACTGTTGATACTCACCGGCAACTCTACATTTATGGCATTGAAGGCTGCCAGCGCCGCCTGATTCGCAACATATGCCCCGACGAAGAAACGGGCCTCCACGCGATCCGGGACCAGGACTTCAGCACACTTCTCGGACTTGTGGTTCATCTCCTCGAAGGAATCGCCCTGGTGAGTCCAGTACTGTGCAAACACACGCTCCCTGCTGATCTGCCGCAGTCCTTCCTCAACCGCCGAAAACTTCACCCAATCGCTGGCGGCATTGCGGTCAGCGACGATTACTCCGGGCAAATCAAGGACATCCGGCGACACGCAGAGGACGCAGATTGTGGCGTTCTGCTCCCGGCGACGGCTCAGCATAGGGTTGTGCGCATCGAAATACAGGTTGGCATAATCGTGCAATCGCCGCGCACCAGGGATCTGCTTATTTTTTCGGCGCGCCTGCACTTCCTCCATGGCGATGGATTCATGTGCAAGCCTGTCCGCCTGCCGGTGCGACAGGATGCCATGCTCCAGGATGGACGGCACGTTCGTGATAGGCGCGATGAAGTACAGTTTGGTTATGTCTGCCCGGTTCATTCCACTACATCCTCTTCCCCGTCGTCGCGGCCCATGCGGTACTTTATATCATAGTTGATGATGAAATCCAACTCCTCGTCCGTAAATCCGTAGTGTTTCGCCAACACCCGGTCGATCTCGTCGATGATTGGCTTGGACCGTGCAGGATAAAACGAATCGAATTCTGTGGTCACATTGTCGACCACGCGCGAATAGAGTGTTTTATGCTTTCGATAGTCACGCATTAGGCGAGTTGCTAATTCCGAGAAGTCGGAAGCTGATTCACTCAGAATGCTCTGAAGATCAATGGGGACTCTCAGGATATCCTTCCGAGATAGGTCGCGACAGTTGGAATACTGCCAATTGAACCAGTAGAAGAATGAACTGTTTAGCAGGCACAGCACAATTTCGGCGGTGGCTTTGTTTTCGAGGGCGAGGGTCTTTACATGGGATGATTGTTGAGGCGCGCCGTGTCCCACTCGAAAATGGGGAATGAAATCGAACACTTTGCCCCAATGTACTGGTGCGTTGTGGTAGTAAATGCGCGCACCAGTATCTCGGATCGCGCGCGCGAGTGTGGGCCTTCCATGTAGTTTCGTCAGAATGGAAAGTCCCGTGAGGCTTGACACTTTGCAGAAAGGGTCTGACACAGCCCGGTCAGGTCGGGCGTACTGAATAAAACTGTAGAATAGCGAAGGACGCTCCTCAGTGAACCACTTTAGAAAGCGCGTTGTGTAAATCAGTGGCAGGGTAGATGGTGCTTTTTCCGCAAGAAGAATCATCAGTCTGTGCCTAACACCGGTGAAAAGCGAGGCGGGTTGATCAGACGCAGAAAAGTAGCTTGCCCAAACGGCCGTTGATGTCCGGAAAATGAATTTCTTTAGCGGGGCCATTGTGTCTGTTGATGTAGCGCTCAGAGGGATAATAAGCCCATTACGCCCACCATGCCGCGTAAATGTACCGCACCGTTCCACGCACAGTGCGAAGAGGTCTCCACATAAGGCACACGAAAAGGATGAATCAAACCCGTACTCCACTTTCTTTGTGTTGACATACGGGGGATTGCCGATAATCGTGTCGAACCCACCCTTTGCAATGATCTCATAAAATTCAATGAACCAGTGGAATGGCTTGTGGGAGTGAACCCAGTCCTTGACCGCGCCCTTTTTCGTGACGCCATAGGTTTCGGCCAAATATGCGTTCAAGCGGGCCTCCAAGGGTGCGAGCTTCCTACGCAGGTCGGCTTTGTCCTCCGCCGCAACGGCCCCACCGATTTCAGTCTGCTGTTGGCGGAAGAGGCTGAAGAGCTCGGCGATCTCCTTGGCGTCACGCTGAACCTCGGGCCAGACGGTATTGTAAGCGAGCAGGTCCTGGCTGATTATTTTCTCTGCCTGCTTCTCGGTGGCGAAGCCGACGAGGGTGTTGCCGGCGCGGATGTTGAAATCAATGTCCGGCAGGGGTTCGATGCCAAGATTGTCTTCATCGTAATTAGGTTCTATCTGGGCGGCAAGTTTGAGAAAGAGGCGGAGTTTACAGATCTCGACGGCCTCGTCCATGATATCCACGCCGTAGAGGTTGCGGATAATGATGGACTTGAAGATAAAGTACTTTTCGTTGGCGTGTTTCTCGACGCGGGCAATGACGGCGGCGAAGTCCTTGTAAAAGTTCGGGTGCGGGACTTTCTGGGCCTTACTCCACTCGAGCATGAAAGCCTTCATGCGGTCGAGGCAGGCTTCGTAGAGAGGTTCGAGGACGTTCACGGCGGCGAAGAGGAAGGCGCCGGAACCGCAGGTGGGATCGAGGACGGTGATCTCCTCGATTGCGCGCCAGAAGGCCCAGAGCACTTCCGGCGTGGCTGCGTTTTCGATGCAGTCCTGGGCGAATTGGCGGATGTTCAGGTTGAGGGTGATAAGGTCGTTGACGGACATTGCCGATTTCGGATTGCCAATTTGCGATTTTATTTCAGCATACCTTTGCCTACGGGTAACGACTTCGCGCCAGATTTCGGTCGGGAGGGCGAATTCAGACGGCGCAGGTTTGTTCCAGCCGACACGGCGCTCCATTAGGTTGGGCTTCTTGGTGTCCACGCCCTTTTCGATCTCGGGCGGCAACGTTAGCGCGACGCCGTGTTTCACGGGATCGTAGATGTAGCGATCGGGGTCGGCGGCCGGGAGTTGGAACAGGGCGCTGAACGCGGAATCCTTGCCCTTCTTCTTCAGGTCGGCCTGGGTGCGGTCGAGGATGACTGGAACGATGCAGTTCTTGGCGATGTACTCGGTGATGTCCTCCTTGGTGTAGTACGCGCCCATCTGCTTCTGGTTAATGTATTTTTCGAAGATGAAGCCGAGCACGTCCGGGTTGATCTCGTCGTCGGCACGGAGGGGCCGTTCGTCGAGGTGCCAGCGGTACTGATCGAAGAACGCGAAGACCTTTTCAAACGCCTTGTCCGGGATGTCGATGCCGGCATGCTTCTCCTCAAGGGGGTGGATGGCGAAGATGCCGCCGTTGAGGTACGGGACGGTGCCGAGGAGTTGGCGGAGTTCGGGGGTGCGCTCTTCGCGTCCAAGGCCGTCGTGGAAAAGTTTGAGCAGGAAAGCGCGGTAGAAGCTGAGAAACTTGGTCTTGGGCCGCGTCTTTTGGACCATGGTAAGCCGGTTGCGGAGATAGTTGTTGTCCCGGTCAAGAAAGCCTTTCTTCTGAATGAAGTACACGAACTGAAGGCGGTTGAGCATGATCGAGGCATACCACTCGCAATCGTCCTTGTCGTCAATGCCTTCAATCTGTTTGAGGAAGGCCGCGTGTTCGGTCTTGAAGCAGTCGTAAAAGCGTTTGGTGACACGATCCACGTCGAATGCCTTGCGCGCCTGCGCCGTGATGCCGACGAGGGTGAGTACCTCCTCTTCCTCGATCTTGACCTCAAGGGCTTCGAGTTTCTGGAGGAGAGCTTCGCCGGACTGGCCGACGGTGTAGGTGTGCTCGCGACGGGCGATGGGACGGCCAGGTTCGCGTTTGACCCATTGCCAGGTCTGGAAGCGGCGGTCGGCATCTATGTAGATGACCAGATGTTCCCGGACGCTCTTGGCAAGTTGGATCTCGATCCGGCAGCGGGTTTGATAGTCGTAGGACTTGCCGTGGCCGGGCATGGTGCAAAGGTAGGCGGCCATGCCGCGTTTCTCGGCCACGGCGGTCAGGGCGACAGTTTCCTCGGCCACTTTCAGTGGAAGCGAACCTTCGTGATCATCCCAGCCGAGTTCGTTGAGAAACAGGCCCTTGAAGTCGAACTGGCGCAGGAGATCGAGGGCGTTAGCCTTCTTCATTTGACGGGTTCCTTGGCGGGATTCTCCACAAGGCCCATTGAACAGATTATTCGGGGTTCGTGGCTCTCCTGCTCCTCGTGGACGATGCAAAGGCGGTCCTCCTCATAAAGCGCCATGACAAGTTCGGCAAGAGCCTGGTTGGTGACACTGGACCGGAGTTGGCGGTTGAGGGTGTCAATGGCGGTCTGACGGAGCGGATAGCGGTAGATTTGCTCGATGGCCTTATGCAGGACCGGGGACTCGAAAAGCGTACCTTTAATGTTTTCCGCATGACTCTTCAGGCGTTCGTAGGTACGGAAACGGGCGCCGGAAGGGCGACCCAGTTGGCCACCAATGCCGCGTTCTTCCTTAACGATGAGTTGGACGCCTTCCTGGACCAATTGATGGTGATTCGCGTGCCGTGGGACACAGGGCGTATCGGGTTTGCACTCGGCCGCTCGCAGAATGGCATACTGCGATTCCGTAACGCTCTCGCCGGTCTTGTTCATCCACGCGAGGGCGTCGTTGCCGTCGGCGGTCTTTAGATACACCAGCACGCCCTCGGGTTTCTCGGCGGCCGGCGTCCATTGGCGGGATGAGTAAACGACTGGCGGGAGGGCGGGGACGATTTTCTCCAGTTCCGGATTGGCGTCCACGGCGTTCTTCCAGATCTGGTAGGCGTAGGAAGACAGGTCCACCTCATTGTCGGCCTCGCCGTCGAGGATGCCGGCCTTTTCCGTGTAGAGATCGTTGAGGGCCTTGACTTCATCACGTTGATCTTCGAAGAAGAACTCGTCCGCACCGACGACTTCCTGGTTCTCCTTCAGCCGTTGCCTGACTCGTTCACGCAGACGGATGATCTTGTTGACGCCCTCGGCGGGCAGAAACGAGTAGCAGAGTATGGTGTCGGCTTCCTGGCCAATTCGATCCACGCGGCCAGCGCGTTGCACAAGACGGATGATGGCCCAAGGCAAGTCGTAGTTCACAACGACATGGCAATCCTGGAGATTCTGGCCTTCGCTGAGAACGTCGGTGGCGACCAGGACGCGGAGTTCTTCAAGGGGGGCCACGTTCGCACGCTTACCATTGCTGACCGGGCTGAACTTCCAGGCGATCAACGTGGGGTCACTGGAATCCCCGGTGGCACTGGCGATGCGGTCCACGCGCTGGGCGGCGAGTTGGCGTTCGAGGTAGCGGGCGGTGTCCGCAAACTGGGTGAAGATGAGGACCTTCTCTCCGGGGTGGTCAATCTTGAGCGTGGCAACAAGGGCCTGCAATTTGGTATCGGCAGCGGGATCCCATTGGCCGGCGCTCTTGAGGATCTTGATCAGGCTCTTGGCATCGGTTTCCAGATCGTTGCGAAGCTCGGGAATGAAAAGGTCGGCCCGGAGCCACTTGAAGCGGCGTTTGGCGTGCTTCTCGTAGAACTCGTAGACATCCTTGGCCCTGGCGAGGAATTGCTCCGGTGTGCGGAGCGGTTGCGGGCGAGCGTTCGCGTTTTCTTCGGCGGCATCCTCCTCGAAATCGAGGCGGGCATTTACGCCGTCGGTATCTTCATCGTAGACGCGCGAGTCGAGCATCTCCACATCCTGCGTACCGACGGGAATGGACAGGCCGTTTTCGATGGCATGCATGTACACGTAGTTGCGGAGGACGTGGCGCTCCATGGACTGAAGGAACACGGCGCCACTGCTTTCCAGACGCTTGAAAAGGCCGGTGCGGCAGAAACCCATAAGGCGTTTGCCGGCGCGGGATAGATCCTCGATGTGTTTAGCTTCCTGCTGCGACGGAGGTTGGCCCGGGCTGGGTACCACGTAATTCCCAAGCCCGTAGCGTGGGAGGTCGAGTTTGTTGATGATCTTAACCACATCTTCGCAGTAAAGGCGACCGTACTGATCGTTCTTGTCGTCCTCGCTGACGCTGAACTTGAGAGTCTTGGGAACACGGGTTGGGAAGTAGGATCGGCGGCCGTCCTCAAAAGTCAGGAACTTCTGCTTTCGCGCCGGGTCGTACTCGGCGTAGTTGTCCTGGATGAAGCTGCGGGTGCGGCGGACCAGGTAGAGGCGCATGAGTTCGCGCCAGTCGTCCGGGTGTGTGCTGTGTTCGAAGGCGGCCAGGGAGCGGACGGTGCATTGATGTTGCCGGATGAATTCTGTTTCGCCGACATCCCGGAGGTAGCGCTCTGGGCGGATGCCGAGATCACGGTCCTCGGCAACGAAAAGGCGGAGTTGGCTCCCCAGATCGAGGTAGCTCTTATTGTAGGGCGTGGCCGAAAGAAGGACGACGCGGCTCTCGTTCTTCTCGATATAGTCCCGGATGGCGTGATAGCGCTTACCCTCGCGGTTGCGGAGGTTGTGACTTTCGTCTATGACTACGAGTCTGTAACGGCGGCAATCCGACAGATCGGAAATCACGCGTGTAACCGACATGACGCGGGCATGGAGGCGATACTGATCCTTGTAGTCCTCCCACATGCGCACGAGGTTCTTCGGGCAGATGATGAGGGTCTCCAGGCCGTGGTCATCCTCGAAGATGCGGGCGACGGCAGTGGCCATGAGGGTCTTACCCAAACCGACTACGTCGCCGATCATCACGCCGCCGCGTTTATTCAGATGGTGGGCGGCGATCTTGACGGCGGCCTTCTGGAAATCGAAGAGACGGTTGCCGAATTCCTTGGGAATACGAAATTCCATAAGGCCCGCGCGGGCCTCATGGGAGAGACAATAGGCGATTTTGAGATAGATATGGTACGGCGGGATTGGAGTCTCGCGCGCCCAACTGGTCTCGATGATCTCTACGAGTTCTTTGGAGATGTCGAGGCACCAGTGGTCATTCCAGCGGTCTTCGAACCAGCGAGCGAGTTTTTGCGTGGCGTCATGATCGAGAACGTCGATATTTAGTTCGCCTTGTTGGGATAATCCGGCAAAGGTAAGGTTGCTGCTACCAAGGTAGCCGACAATCGGGTTGATCGGGTCCGGGCGGAAAAGCAGGTAGAGTTTGGCGTGGAGGTGATGTTTGACAAAAAGTTTGACGACGACCTTTTTGGCCTTGATCTGCTGAGCGAGACGGCGCAGGCCCCGTTCATCCTCCTCGGTCGGGGCACCGATACAGAGCTGGCTGCGAAATTCCTCGGCCAACATGCGTTTAAGGCGAAGAGCCGTGGCATTGTCCATGTGAGAGGGAGTGGAAGCGAGACTGAGCGCCGCACGGAGATCCTCGGCAGGGAGTGCCTGCATGCCGACGAGTAGCCGGCAGCAGTTGCCTTCACCGCCGGCCCATTTCTCAACGTAGTCGTGGAGTTGTCTCCAGCCGCGCATGTTGAAGTAGCCAACGCAAAAGTCGGCGCGGGCGCAAACCGCCAAGGTCTCCTGTAAGACCGGCAGCAGTTTCTCTTCAATGTTGTCAAAAATGCGTGGCACGTATCCTCCCTAAACCTTTTTAAGGCCAGCCGACGCTGAGGTCGCGAGATGCGCCGGAGATTTTCCCCCGCACATTCCCAATGGTTTTCAATGTATCAGGGCGTGTTTAGAAATGCCAGTTGAAAGAGACGGCACGCAAGTGGGAAAAATGAAAACAGCTGCGGATGCTTGCGGCCAACCATGTTGCCGGGGTGGATCGGGGCCAGCGCCAGCGTACGGTTTTCTTTTCGGTGGTCAATATGTCCGCGGTGTTCCCGTCAACAACATGCAAAACCCTTGTTTTAACAACACCATAGCCGGTCCCGCCATTTCGGCAGACGCATAGATAGGTCCATGATAGGCCCAAATATCTCCTGTAGTTTAGGCCCTTGTTTTACCTTCCCATTGGTCAGCAGAAGTGCAGCCAGAATTTTTACGGCTTTCCATACCGGGGGCAAGTCCAGCATTTCTTCCGTCAAGCGATAAGCCAGCGATAAAATACGGCTTGCAGGTAAATTGCGGCGGGCCAGGGTATGCGCCATTTTATCAGCGCAGTAAAGGTCGGTTCCTGGTTCTTTCCGCGCTTCGTCATATTCTTCCGGGTTAATAGAAGGGCATACGCGGAAGTCGGCAGAATTGCCGGCTAAGTGTCCAAGCATATAGCGCAGGCCTATCCCAATGACAATCTTCGGCGGGTATATATCGATATGCCTTTCCATTGTATCCCGCTTCCATACAATGCCGGCGGTTTCCCCGACGGGAATGATACTTACATAAGTAATATGCGAAAACTCGCAGCCCGCAAACGCGGCGGCGGCTACATGCCCGCTTTCATGGTATGCTATTTGTTTCATTTTTGCCCGTGCCCAGGCAGCAGAAGCCGGCTTAGATAAATTAACAGGCAGGCCGCTTTTTTGGGCGGCTTTGGCCCATGCTCTCAATATAGCCGGTGCAGGTTTCATATTTCCACCTTCCCGGCGAAGCCAGCAAATGCGCCAACGGCAATTATGAGTGATAGCATGATTCCGAGAATAATTTTCATGTGCATATTTAGTTTTCTACACCCAGGGCAATCGTCAAGCAAGGCATTAACTTTCATAGTCTTATCAATCTGGCCCCCACATTCTGCGCGCGAGTATCTTTCGCAATAATCGAGTTATTGGTTTTTCTCCGGGCCGTTTAATAGGGCCAGTGCCCGCACTTTGTCCTTCTTCATCGTCTTTGCCGTCATACCCCCGATGATCTCCCGCAACTCTTCATCCCGCGATTTTGCCGGCAACAGCGCGGGCACGGACGTGTCCCCCATGACAGAGGGCAAACTATTCACCGCAGAAGCGGCCGCCAGTTCAGAAGTGTGCGTGTAGTGCCGGGTCATGGCCGGGTTACTATGCCCAACAATGGATTCCACCACGGACAAAGGGGCATTGGCTTCCCGGCACATTGAAACGAAAGTATGCCGCAGGCTATGGAATCCTACTTCGACAATGGCGCGTTTTCCCGAATCGATGATTTTTACTTTCCCCTTGTCGTCCTTAGTCCTGATTTTGCCTGTTCCCGGCCGATGGGTCTTCACAAGGCAAGCCTCGAAAAGGTCATGGATTTGCTTCGACATTGCGGACGTATCCCGCAAATACAGCACGGCGATTTCGGGCAGAACATACTGGCCACGCGCACCGGACGGTATTTCGTTCAGTATGGCGTTCAAGACAGGATGAACCGGAATGATGACTGGGCGCGGATTGCGGCGGGCAACCTTGCCTGGAATCCGGCGAATCAGCCCACGGCGCAAGTCCACTTCCCCCCAGCGAAGCGTGGCGCAATCCCCCAGCCGCAGACCGGTATAGATTCCGACGGCAAACAGCAGACGCATTTCCCCAGTTGCAGCGGCGCATACGGTTTTGAGCTCATCGATTGTCAGTTCGCGGCGGGATTCCATGATTGCCCGCTTGCGTTGGATCCCTTCCCATGGATTCAAATTCAGGCGGGCGGGTTCCTTTAAGGCGCGGAACAGCAGTTCCATGAAACGGACGTGCTTGTTGAACGAATTGCCGGATAATCCACGTTCGGCGGTCAGGTGCGCGGAATACTCGCCGGCAGTTGCGGATGTTACGGCCCGAAGAGTCGTCACGTCCGGGTGAATTTTCTTCATCCACGCGGTGAAGGCATCAAAGTAGCCTTCATAGTCCCTCAGCGTATGTTCTCCCGAATCCGGGCGGCCAGGGGCGGACAGATAGGCGTCCCATGCCCTCTCAAACGGCAGGGGTGGATTGCGTTCGTCTTCAAGCCTGGTCATTTCCGTCGTCCGGCCTTCAATCCGGGCGGCGATATTCTGAAGTGTGGCAATTTCGTTCCCGGCAACGAAAGGCTCCATGATCCGGCGAAGCTCCGTCTCGGCTTCCCGCCGATCCCGTTTGCCGGTGGTCCGCATGAACTTCTTGCCGGCCACAGTCCAGACTGCATGAAAGATTTTGTCCCGGCGGATCAGGTATCCAGTTCGTTTTTTCATGGCTTGCACCCCCTCTTGCTTATGTATGCTCTTACAGGCAAGAGAATGACTTTTACGGGGCGCGAAGTCAACTACAAAAAGGTAGCAATCATCATATAACCACTGCAAACAAAGGGTGGCTTGCGGACTGAAAATCCGCGTGTCGACGGTTCAATTCCGTCTCTCGCCACCCTCTTTTCCCTCCAAATTCCACGCGGCAAAAGTCATTTCTACCCTTTATTTACAGGCCTTATATCGCATCTTCTTTTTCATGAAATTGTCCGTTTATGTCCCTAACTGCGATTTTATGTCCGCACCGTTCTTCCGGTTAGAAAGCACACAGAAAGCACACAGTAAAATTACCTTGGGATTAATCACAGGAAATACTGTCCGCCACCAGGGACACCGGAAGCATCCAGTGCGGAAACACCGCTTTCCAAGAATGATCAATTTCACAAAACACGCTTCTATTGTTTGGTTGCCGTGAATGTGCCGCTAAAGCTGACCGGCCCGGACAAGCGATTACCATTGAAAAAATACGTTCCCGAACATTGTGTGGCCGTTTCGAATGTGCCGGCAATCTGCCCGGTTTCGAGCACGGTCTTGTGGTCAACCGTGAACGAATTGCCTGAAATATCTGCGCTGTTGCCTTCATTCTGGGTCAGCGTATTATCTGTATCCTGGCGGCATATCCATGGTGGATAAAGTCAAGAAGGAGATAGGAGACGAAGCGGATGCCGTGAGACAACTTCTGAAGCCCTGTGGGCTCCAGATACCAGAGGTAAGTTTCAATACTGTTGAAGCTCTGCTGATGGAAGATCACCCGTACTTACGATAGGAACTTGTCATGACAACTTCGGTTATTGAAAAAAAGGATTGAGCCGCAAAATGCGGCGCCAGATCCATCGGCGTTCCCTATTCAGACCACTTCTGTTATGGATGTCAGGACTTCGGCAATCCTTCGCGTGCTTATTATTACTTTTGTCCTGAATCTCCTCACTTGTTTGGGCAAGATCAAGATCACCTTAGACAGGAAG